>JAABUS010002318.1_pt1 | contig 36512 bp, 24 predicted proteins | sample 5560161 | NCBI WGS metagenome assembly JAABUS01 (sample SAMN10711885, study PRJNA513376) | rock metagenome | isolation source: Antarctica rocks | place: Antarctica: Victoria Land, Trio Nunatak nord | collected 2016-01-04
CCTTCAAACGCCGCAACCCCCTCCCTAAACCCCCGCTCCCACACTCTCATCGGCACCTTCTCCGTCTCTCCCCTTCCCGTCTCAGCCATCCACCCCTTCAACCTCTTCCACACCCACACCTCCATCGCACCTATGAGATCCCCTCCCGTCTTCTGACTTTTGACACTCTGACCCCCCAGCGTCATCCCTCCAATATTCACCTCCCCCACAGTTGCGCCTTCGGTGCCGCTGCACGCTCTCATCGTCCAGAAAGCACGCGCATCGTCCCAGCCCCAGTCCCAGCCTTCTCCGCGCGTGGACCAATATGCCGTGTGCGTCGTCACGTCTCTCATCTTCAGGCCCTTGCGCTCGCTGTCGGCTTCCAGCATCCGGGCTCGGACTTCCTCGAACGGCAGGGAGTACTCTGTCGGTGCGGCCACGCAGCCTTCTTTGCTCACCTCTAGGAACGACCAGCCATCACCAGTCTAAGGTCCTTCGGAGTCAGCATTCCGTTTGGGGGTACCGATCTAGCTATGAAGCGGATGCTGGGAGCGCTTGAATATGGCTTGGACCTCTCGATACGCTCAAAAAGGGGTCAGAAGATGATTGGGAAGATATAACTTACCTCACTATCTTCACGTCTCAATGTCCAAAAGAAAGAGCCACTGCTCCTCGCTCTCCACTGGCAACATTGCCTTTGCCCGAATTGCTGCATCCATTCCAGAGGCTGTGGAAAGGGTGACGCACAACTCCATTCTGTAACAGCTACCTGACGCGCGCCTTCGTTGCATACATCTCGTGCTTTCTTGTCACACTCGCTGAGCTCCGTGTCGATAAGGTCAAGAGTCTCTTGTGGAGAGCGAGCGCGGTCGGCTTCGGTAAAGATATAGTACCTACATGTTTTCGAGTCAGCATCCCGTTTTCCGTCAATGGATTGAGTCAAAAGGCATAATTTTTGATAGGCATCGCTCACAAGGGGTTTGAAAATTGCACGGAAACTATAACCTACCTCGACGTAGCAGCTATAATAGGATTTACAGGTGATTCAGGGGCATTGAATAACCCTGCAAAATTCAAAGCACTCGGCAGATCCCACGCATCACTGATATAGAGTGGAATGCTGGCATCGATCTCAGAAATGGCATCTATAACCTCACCATACCACTTGAAAAGCCCTTTCACGCCAGCACTTGCTTCGTTACAGAGCTGAATACCGATACAGCCTTTCAAGACGTCATTCTTGACTTGCGTCGCAAGCCACGTAGCGCAGAATTTGGCGGTCCTAAGGTACTGCGGATTCTCCCAGAGCTCGGCTTTGTGGCTAGATGTGCCGCTGTGGTCTTGGTCGTTGGCTCCACCGGGTAAGGCGTGTAGATCAATCAATATGCCTATGCCGTGAGCGAAGAGTTTGGCACAGAGGTCGACAATGAGAAGCCAGGCTGCATCGTAGACGGAGTTTATTGGGGCTGCGAAGGGCGTTGAATCTGTGATGGTATGGTCGGCAAAGATGGCGAGAGAGAAGTAGCCGATTGGAAGGCGAATGGCGGTGATGTGCGCTTCGTCGATGAGGTAGTCGAGGATGGTATCTGAGAGGGCGCAAGCGTAGAAATATCTCCATCTGTTGCGGGCGTCGGCGAGGCTGTGTTCCTTGATACAACTGGATGTTTAGCGGTTAGTAGGGTTGGTCTCTCATCTTAGTCAAGCACATGTACGCTCTATGCCAAAGTATGAGGTCTGAGCTATGGCAAGCCTACTGTGTGGCTCTTTGGTAGTGAGATAGGCCAGCAGATCATCTTGTCGCTAGGCAATCTTGCAAGCAAGTGATTGCCACCATTTCGGTCTTTCCCATGGGGCGAGGTATCATACATGGGTACCTATGATCCAGCAAAAAAAGTTGGACGAGCAGCGTTCTTTTGACCCAAGACCCGCCCACTTTGAAAGCCTCAAAGCGCCGAAGTTGTACGAACGGAGGCCTATGCGACTTGCAAATCCGCATCATACGAACACTGATTGCAAAGTATGAACAGTACTCACGCAGTAACCGCATCAAGCTCACTCCCTTCCGTCGTCGAAGACTCAAACATCCCAGGCGAGATCCACTTCTCAAGAACGAAGATCCCGCCGAGGTTGACCCCGTACTGGTAGCGGTAGCGAAGGACATCCAGAGCAGTAGGAGGCTGCATCTCCGACCCATCATCTGCTGGAGGGCGAGTCGGCTCCTGATCTGGCTCGGCATCGGAAGAGCGTCCATTCTCATCCGATGATAGTTTGGACTTGACTTTGGAGATGATTCGTCTCATTGTTGGATGGACGCAGCGTGAAGGGCCTAGTGAGATAGGTAAATTGTCAAAGAGGTCGAGATTCTTGGGGAAAACACTCTTTGGTGTAGGTGTGCTGTACTGTGTGATAAGATGTAAAGAGATTTTGGAGAAGGAGAAGGAATGGGAACAATCAGCTAGGTCGCAAAAGTAGTTGTGTGCTCTTGCCATGACTGAGAACACCGGGCATGGTTCCTGCCTCATGACTGGGTATAAAATCCATCTTCGGATACAGCGGCATCATAACTGACAACTCCCCACATTGATGGTATGGTTGAAATAAGAATGGGAGTCCAAGCTCCCATGAACATGGACCATGATGCTCACAGCTCTATAGTTCATTAGTATTTTCGATGCCAAGCTATGCACCTGTACCGTGGTATCTACCGGACCTCTCCCCATCCCAGTCCAAGCCCTTCCCTCAGAATGCCAAATGCCAAAGAACATCTGAAAATATACCGGGGTATAGACTAGCACCGTTATCTACCTTTGTTGCGATTATTGGCCCATATAACCATGTTTGCGCTTAGTAGGGCGGCTTTCCCTTGCCCAACACACTCACCCTATCTCCAGCCACTGCATCAATACTACCAAGCAATGCATTGATATCCACCCCCCTGACGTTTTTCTTCACTCTCAGGCTGCCTCCTTGGGAGCCCGGCTTTGGTATCTGAGGACTATTGCCGCCGCTAGGCTCAGCTACACAGGAAGCCTGCGAGAGACCAGGCGCGACGTTGATATTTTTCTGCAGTGCGACGCTCGCCGGCAAGGGTGGCACGGGCGGAACATCCTCGTCTGCTAGATCGCCTGTGCCGGTGGGAAAAGGAGCTACGACCTCCCCTCGCAGCGCCCTGGCGTTGGAGACAGGGTCCTCGCCGGCTGAACTCGATGACGACGGTGGGCGAAACGCGGAGCGTGGACGCTGCTGCTCTCTGTCTTCAGATGTACGCGGTGTGGAACGTTTGCGGATGAATGGTGGGCGTTCGTTGGTCGCTGGAGGGGTCTTGGGTATATTGGTCATATTAGGACGCGGTGTTTCTGTAAGAGGGTTGTGCGTGGCTGGCGGTAACGGACGCGTCAAGTCGCCCTCGTTGGCGGATTCGAAGCCTTCAGCGCTCACAACGCTGTCACTCTCCGAGCTTATGCTTCTGTACTCGGTGGATTTCTGTTGGAAATCACCTCGAGTAGAGGAATGGCGTAAGGGACTTGCGCCTCTGGAACTGGACATACGGCCAGTAAGACTCCCTCCAGCAAGGACTTTTTTCAGGTCCTCGACACGGAGCGTTGGGCTTTGGTCAGAACTGCTGGCAGGCGTGGGTGACCCGTCTTCCCGAGCGCTTGGTCTCCGCTGGAGTTGATATGGGACGTTGTTGATTTGTGTGAAGTTTTTCTGATTTTGTGGAGACACGCGGCGGGAGCCATTGACTCCATTTGGGGAGATGCTCCTCGGTGGCGGACCATCCACAGCTAGGAAGTGCCGCCCAGAGAGATGAGTATCTGTTCGCGATCCATTCACTGAGATAGTTCGAGCCGACTCTTTTTCAACAGTGGCGATGCATGAGTCCTTCGACCACTCCGCCAGCATTGCCTCCTTGATTTTGCTGGGGAGCTCGTTCTCTGAGGATGAAGTAGGGCTTGATGGTGACAGTACAGGGAGACTGAAGACTCGTCCTGGTGAAGCTGGAGGGCTACCTGGGGGAGAAGTCACGGCCGATGCGTACGCTATTGCTATTTGGTTGACCAGAGACGTCCGGGAGTCGAAAGGTCTCAAAGACTCTTGCTGAAAAGCCGGCAATGGCAGCTTCTCATTGAGAGGCATTGCTGAAGCTGACATAATCTGGTCGAGCGGGAGAGCAGGTATTGTTATAGAATATAGCCAGAGCCCATGATTCTTACGTCGCGAGATCTCACTATGTATCTCATAACCAGCCGTTGTTGTATCAAACTCAAACCGATCGCTCAGTGCCCATAAGTAACCGTGGACCAGGCTACCCACATTCATCTTCGCTGTGGGTGTGGATATCATGCTATCGATGTTAATATCTTCCTGCAGTCTTAACATCATAGGCAAACCACTCTTGGCCGCATTGACGCCCAGTTTATCGACCAGGTTTGCGAGCACCAGATGTATCAGTAACAGGTCGGCTTCTGATTCGGGGGCTTCGATGGCATTGTTGTAGACCGCGAGATGTAGCAGTGGTAGGAAGGTCGATTTGGTAGGCTTAGATGTCTTTTCTCTGTGCGAAGCATTTGATACGGCTCGCCTTGTCAGATTTACGCTGGCGTTACCTTCGGCGTGTGATTTACCAGGTCCTTTGAGAAGCGTTCGTTTGTCTTCCAGAACGCGAAGGTCTCCGCGGCTCATCTCCAATCTCAGCCAGGTCAGAAGTGCGTCAATATATGCTCTTCGTACCCGACGATCGTCGTCCCGGATTAGCCATTGTGTGCCCTCCCAAATCTGAACACCTACTCGATTTCGACCGCTCGTTGCTGCGCCATTCGTGGAGCCTCTCATATTTGCGGTCACAAGGACCTCCTTTACGGCCTTTAAGGCTGTGACACGAGCCGTACCGAAGGAAAAGAAGGCGTCAGTATTTGGGTTCTCTTGTAGTTTCACAGATGCCGAGATAGCGCGAGCAGCTGCCTGCGGATGCTCGACGGCTGCCGCATCGCTTGTAAAACCAGACATTGGAGATGGCTTGAGCCGTTGTAAGATCGCCATTATCATGTCAGATATCTGGTCGGAGTAATAAATATGGGTAGCCAAGTCTCCAATGCATCGCCTTAATCTATTGAGTAGCTCTTGTCGACTGCTGGATGGCGAGGAAGCTTCCACTTGTAGACCCTGCTTCAGAATACTCTCCGTTGAAGGTTGCTCAATCAAATCTTTAGTCTCTTCAAAGAGGTCGATCGCATCCGTTTGCTGGTGGTGTGGCAGAACATTAGACCCCTTACCGCCAAGTTGGAGCACTAAAAGAATGTGCTGGATCAGGCCCAGCAGGACGTCCATAACACTAAGGCCGATCAAGTTGATGTCTGAGCGAAGTTGCCAACTAACTAAGCTCACAAGCACAAGCTGCTTGTCTAGGGTTTCCTCAGCTACTGGGGTCCGTACAAGGGATTCCATAGCCGTTACGAGGATGACGAATCGATCCTGGACTGGGGCCCATCTTGTGATCATCTCGGTCAACGTAGTTGTCCACGTGCCAGCGCTACTAGTCCGTGGACGCATACCAGTCCGAGGCATTTCCTCCGCTACTTGATTCAAAACATATCCCAGCAGAGCAGTAGTCGCCAATCGTAATTGCAGGCGGTTATCGGCAACAAATATTTGCTTCAAGCTTGTCAGAGCCTGCATTGCCACATCTTCTTCTGCCATGCGGTCTGCATCATCAGCCGTTACTGACATGGCCATAGGATCAGCTTCTGGGGCTGTGTGAGTCGTTCGGACAGTCGAAACGCTCATTCTCCTCTTTAATGCGGTCTCCATGTCCGTAGTCTCAGTAGCCTCAGCGCGACGGTGTAGAATGGCAAGATAGTCCTCATCGTTGGGATGTAGATTCTGCAGGAGCAGTGGCATTATGATGTTCAACTGTCTCCCTCCATCTGCGCCTATAGCCTCTGAGGCAGTGATACTGCGGATGGCTCGCAAGCCTACACTTCGCCATCTTATCGCTTGTGGTGTGCTAAGACCACCTCCGAATTTCACGGAAGAGTCCAAAGATGCGAAGCTGGCATAGATCCGCACGATTCCCTCATATTGGCTGATATATTCTTGATCGGCCGCGAGAGTAGCAACCTCATGGTGGTCGCAGAATGCCTCGAATGTGGGCAGTGTCTCTTCTATGGTGAATATCTCGTTGGACCTTAGGACGGTGGACAAGATACGGAGGACGAAGGAAGCATAAAGAGGAAGGTCTCGTGGAAGCTTCTCGATCAAAGCTTTTAGAATTTGGAGAGTGACCTGGATGTTGCTGCAACGCATCAGCTGTTGTCAGCTTGTACTCCCAATTGAAAGTCTCGTTGACCGCAGCTATAGATGGGATCTTGCGCACCCAGTCCTGCTTGCTTTGCCGATATCACTCGCCGTGCGCTTCTCCAAGAAGGCTCCCACTTTCTGCAGCTTGCTCCGGCGGGTGCTCGCGTAGTATAGTAGGTAGCTTAGCTCGCTGGAGTTGGGCTTCACATCTTGAACTTTCTTTTGGTATCTTGGGTAGCACTTGAGGATCAAGACTTGATGTTTCGGCCGACATGATTGCCGTACCGCGTACATCTGACGAGGTGTTCGTTATGCAGATCAGGTGGTGTAGGCGGATGATGTTGGGAGCGCAATAGGTAATTGAGAGTCAGTACAACCTGACGCCGGAAGACAAATGTCACGCGAGGCCCAGAATTCACAAAGAAGGGAAATTCGTATATGAACATAGTGGAGGACAATCTCTCTACGAAGCTCCGATTTGCTTACGCGATTCAGGCGTACAGCACTCACCTACTTTAGCAATCCCGAACCAGGGTCCAAAAAGTGGCACAGCGGTGTAACGTTGAGCCGAAGGACTTTCCTTCTTTCTATTCAGCTCATCCTACACGAGCTCTACAGTCTACAGGCGCAGGTCACAAATTGACGCACAGTGACGAATTCTGCACCTCCTCTTTGCTTCTGCTGCCAATTTCAACGGAGGATTCCGACCTCGGTGTCTCTCAAATTGCCTAAAAGTAAGGGCATGGCTGTTAGCAGCGACCCGGTTGTGCAATTGATCTCCGAGGATTATTGTCTATCCCTCGTGCATGCTCAGATAGCCTGTACGTACCATATCTAAGTGAACCCATACTTCCTTCTCTCCATGTCAGCAATCATCGTAGAATCCAGAGATCGATGCATTTTTGGATGCTATCCAACTGAGGATTTTGGGCCCATGTCTCCTTTGTCCTCATTATGACTCAACCGGACCTATCTTCCAGAAAGTGTAATTATCTACTTCTTCCTTTTCCCTCTATCCTCACCATCTCGACTCACTACACCTCCATCCCCTTGCAATCCCCCAACCCTACGCTCTTCCAGTCTCGTCTCGCCCCGCGCCCCTCAACCCGCGCGTCGACTATCGCCCTAATCACGCCTTCTACCGCTTGCATATCCGCCGAAACGTGCCATGATCATCTGGGCTCCCATCGGCGCCCGCCATAAGGTCCATTCCGAATTTTGGGAGCCCAATCCTGCACACGGCTGTTCGAACTCTTCGGAACGGACTGGGCCGTTGCCCGGGTCCCAGCCTGGACTCACGTGGGTCCATATGAGCATTTCCACGTCGACTTCCGGTCGATCATTTTCTCGCCTGGCTCTGCCAATGTGTCGCTGCCGATTGGGCTGCAATTTTTATCCGGGTCTGTCAAGCCAATTGAGGCGTAAGCGACGTATGGATTTATCTCGAAGTATGAGGCATTCGGGCAGACTGTGGAGGCCTTGGAGTGGGTAAACCTGTCGATGAATCTGCCTTCGTTCGCGGCAAAACGGCCGAGACGGGGTGGAGACGGCAGTGTTACAAGTAATGTACCATGAGCTCAAGCTGATGAGTCCTGATTCTAGGAGTGTAGGTAACACAACAATGACCGCCTTTATGACCCAGTCTTGTAGCCTAGATAGCGACAGCAAGCCTTTTGCAACTTCACCTAGCTACGAGCTGCGGCTAGCTCTGGTGGGCCACTGATACCATTTTCATGAAGGAGTGTCACCTCAGAAGCTCACGGTTATGGAGACTGGGATATATGGAAGGGAGTGGATGGCTTTAGAAATATAGGCTTAGAAAAGAGAGAGACAAAAGTCGAGTAGACCCACAATGAGGATGTTGGAACAGAGAGCAGTTGGCAGAGAAGACCGGTCCAAGCGAGTGTTGGCTACCTCTGTAGTATTTTCAGAGTTAAGCCTCGAGTCAATCAAGAGAGTGACTGAATGCAGCATGTTGGGATTGAAGGAAGGAAGGAGGTAATGCATTGGTTCCCAAACCTGTTCATCCAGCACTCTGATTCACCCTGTAATGAGTCAGATCAAGTGTCGTCCTTCAGAATGAGGCAAGTGACTCAGTTGGATATTGAGAGGCGAGAAAAAGCTCGAATGGGACTAGCGCGCCTCGGCGCACACGAATAAATTCCTCGCGCTCCGCACCTTTCGCTTCTTTTCGCTCTCTGTCAGCTTCATACCGATTGTCACGACATCTACTGTCATCGCACAATCATCTGAGCAGTATGTTCCTAGCCTCACCATGGCCGCTACCTTGATGGTCCCATGCTGATGATATGATGCAGCTTCCTTTCTACCAAATCATCAACCAATCCACGACTCACATCTCTTGAACTCGACAGTCAATCTTCGCTATGGGGTTCGTGCCACGCTCGTCCATCATTCTCAGCATCCCACTAACAGCTATGCAGTAAAGAGAAGGTTCATATCAACGTCGTCGTTATCGGCCATGTACGTTCCACACAAAACGCTCATCGTTGGCAGCGGCCATGGTGCTGCAGGCGGATATCTCAAGACTGACACCTACGTAGGTCGACTCCGGCAAATCTACCACCACCGGTAAGTCTCATCCTCATCCTTCTTCGTTGCAAAGCTCCTCGCTGACTTTGAACAGGCCACTTGATCTACAAGGTAAATTATCAAAATCCATCGACAACGGCAAGCTAGGGAGATCTGACACCAAATCACAGTGCGGTGGTATCGACAAGCGTACTATTGAGAAGTTCGAGAAGGTAAGATCTGTCCTTTCTATCCTCACAGCCTTCTCCCTCGGTGCTGGCGGTCTCTGTGTACTGGAGAAGAAATCTTGCGACCAGAGCCCCGCATTGCCCCTCGATCCTTATCGGCAAATCGCTCCGCCACTCTTGCGATGACTCCCAGCAAACTGACTCACCACAAACACATCAAACGTCATCCTGAATGTATCGTGCTAACGTGCGCTGCAGGAAGCTGCCGAGTTGGGCAAGGGCTCTTTCAAGTACGCATGGGTGCTCGACAAGCTGAAGGCTGAGCGTGAGCGTGGTATCACCATCGACATCGCCCTTTGGAAATTCGAGACTCCTAGATACTATGTCACCGTCATTGGTAAGTCGCCAGACATCGGGTGTGAAGCGCACTGTTAACTTCGTTCAACAGATGCGCCCGGTCATCGTGACTTTATCAAGAACATGATCACTGGTACCTCTCAGGCCGACTGCGCTATCCTCATCATAGCTGCCGGTACCGGTGAATTCGAAGCCGGTATCTCCAAAGATGGCCAGACCCGCGAGCACGCTCTACTCGCCTACACTCTGGGTGTCAAGCAATTGATTGTCGCTATCAACAAGATGGACACCACCAAATGGTCCGAGGATCGCTTCAACGAGATTATCAAGGAAACCTCCAACTTCATCAAGAAGGTTGGATACAACCCGAAGACCGTCCCCTTCGTGCCCATCTCCGGTTTCAATGGTGATAACATGATCGATAACTCCCCCAACTGCCCCTGGTACAAGGGGTGGGAGAAGGAAACCAAAATAAAGACTAGCGGCAAGACCCTGCTTGAGGCAATTGATGCCATCGAACCTCCAGCTCGTCCTACTGACAAGCCTCTCCGTCTCCCTCTCCAGGATGTGTATAAGATCGGTGGTATTGGCACGGTTCCCGTCGGACGTGTTGAGACTGGTATTATCAAGGCTGGCATGGTTGTGACCTTCGCCCCAGCTGGTAGGCCAACCATTGAACCCAGGATTTGATAGTCCACTGACACGATGAACAGGTGTCACCACCGAAGTCAAGTCAGTCGAGATGCACCACGAGCAGCTCGTCGAAGGTCTACCAGGCGACAATGTCGGCTTCAATGTCAAGAACGTTTCCGTCAAGGAAATCCGTCGTGGCAACGTTGCCGGTGACTCCAAGAACGACCCTCCAAAGGGTGCCGATTCCTTCAATGCCCAGGTCATTGTCCTCAACCACCCTGGCCAGGTCGGTGCTGGGTACGCCCCAGTGCTCGACTGCCACACCGCCCACATTGCATGCAAGTTCTCCGAGATCTTGGAGAAGATCGACCGTCGTACCGGCAAGTCTATTGAGAACGCTCCCAAGTTCATCAAGTCCGGTGACGCCGCCATTGTCAAGATGGTTCCCTCCAAGCCAATGTGTGTTGAGGCCTTCACTGACTACCCACCCCTTGGTCGTTTCGCTGTCCGGTAAGAACATCCCCCTACCCCCCGTACATTAAGCCAAGCTAAGATCTACATCCAGTGACATGCGTCAAACCGTCGCTGTTGGTGTCATTAAGAGCGTTGCCAAGACCGACAAGGGCGCCGGCAAAGTCACCAAGGCCGCACAGAAAGCCGGGGCAAAGAAATAGGTGAATTCTCAGGGCATCGAGTTGCCAGGCGAGATGTGATTGGTGGATGATGGTTCTTCTGGTTGGTTTCTAAATCTAGGTGTGGGGGCGGATACGGATACCAGACATCTTGCATCATGGTCCTTCGAGCTCGGTCTTCTCTTCCCACTTTTTGCCATACCCCGAGATTTTTCCCTTTCTGGCGTATTCAGTAATTCCCCCAGCACATGTGCGAGGATTTTACGAGATGCCGGTATATGATCATGATGCCTCACCCCTTTCCTTTGTCGATCTTGCTACGACTAGATGATGGTTAGGAGGGCCTGCTTGCTAGATGTCTGTCTTCTACCATAATCAAAAGTCTTAGAGGCAGGAAAACCTGTGCAATGATCGTCCAACGTAATACGAACGTAAAGCACGCTAACCTATGGTGAGTGGAACAGTGCAAGATGATCACGACCAATGTTATTTCAATCTAGGGCTTATCACGTTTGAAGTCAGAAGTCAGCATATTGGCTCAACTGCAAGAATCGGGAGCCAATGGTTTTCAATCAGAGATCGATTGCGCTCCTCGAGGCTCCCGTTTTGTTCCATACCCCAGCTTCTACGCCCATGTCAAGTATAGGAAAGCGGACGGACAACCCCGCGCGACTACTTCAGAGCTCTGCTGGCATGGCTACGGGGTCTGGCCCAAGGGGATGAACAAGGAGTCCACCATGCCTTCTACTCAGTAAAGCCATGCACATCGTCCTGGAGGCGCTCGTGTGCCATAAGCCCCGCCTACGATCCATCCATCGCTCATAACAACATATGACTACGTCGGTTCCGCCCAATCCACCTGATCCGTAACCGGCTCCATCCCCTCCTTCGTATAGCTAACCTTAAGCCTCAGCCGCAGCTTCGGCGGCAGCGCCTACCCATCATCGTCAGCCCCCACCAACACGCAAAAACGAAGAGTTGAAAAAGAAGAACAAGAGAAGAACTCACACCCGAAACCCCCACGACACGCATCCCCTGTGTCGCCTCCTCCCCCCCCTCAAGCTCCGCCTTGCTGATCGCCTGCAACGTCAGTTTCTGGCTCTTGGGCACCGCGGCCTGCAGCCCGACGCCGGTGAAGCGCTCGAAGCTGGAGGCGTTGCGGAAGCGGGCGAGGATTTGGGCTTGGCCGGCGGTGCGCTGGAGGGAGAGGGTGAGGAGGAGGGAGTTTTGGCTGTAGGCGGGGTGGGCTTGTGGGGAGATGAGGATGTCGGAGGACGTGGAGGGTTGCGGTGGGGAGGAGGAGTCGGTGGAGAAGAGATCCATTATCGAGGCGGTGGTGTTGGAGGGGGGTGGTTGTGCTGGGGCCGTGGAGGCGGGGGTGCCGTTGCCTAGGATGTCGGCTAGGAGATCGGCGTTGTTCTGGGTGCCGTTCAGAGTGGCGCTCATGTCGACGGTGGGGAGATCCGAGCCTCCCATCAGATCCAGCAGCATGTCCTGCTCAGTGATCTTCGAGGGTTTCTTCGCCCTCGCAGCGGCTTTCTTTTGTTTCGGCGTCGCTTCACCGAGGACACGCTGCTCTTCTCGGATCTCAGGCGGTGGCATACGCTCGAGGACGCCGCGCCGTATGTCATCGTAGCTGAAGAGGTTGCCGTACTCGACAGCTCTTTGCTGTATTTCGATATTGAGATCTGCAGTTCTTTGGGAGAGTAGGCGTCGTATGCGGTTAATTTGGGTTTCATCCTTGAGCCGAGTTGTGAGCTTCATGGCTGCGGTGACGATGTACTCGATCGCGATCTGGGTGGCGTAGCTGCTGTTGAGGATGGTGGTGAGGAGGTCGACGATGTCGCTTTCATGGACCGGCTTGACTAGCTCTTCTCCTTCGTACTGACCCCCACGTAACAGCGAGTCGCCGTACTCGCCGATTACCCAGGTTGCGGCTAATGTGAGTCCCTCCTGGGTAATGTCATCTTTCAAACCCGCGTAGAGCTTTTGAACCGAGTATGTTTGGAGATCGGGGGTCGTTGCTATTAATCGGACGAAAGAGGACAGGATCTGCTCCTTGACATAATTGCCAGCCAGCTTCAATACTCGAAGCATGGTGTCGACATGCCATCGCTTGCTCGGCGCAAAGCGATCTGCGGCAACACCGATCTGGCTGGTCATGATGGGCTTGAACTCATTGTCGGCCACCTCCAAGAAAGCAAGCAGCTCCCTGATGAGTACTCTTACGTTCCCCTCGTTGATCAAGGTGAAGCTTAGGTCTAGTGCTCTTCTCCGTATACTGATGTCTGGATCTCGTAGGCACTCCAAGATGGTATTTCGATGCCTTTGCACGGCATTTGGTTCCACAGCGACGACCTTGATCAGTGTATTCAATGCCACATAACGTATGTTGTTGTCCTTGTTTGTCAAGAACTTGCCCAGGATGTTGACACCTAGAACCCGCAAACCTGAATCTGCTTCAATGTCCAGAATCGTCAAGACTGATTCGTAGAGGATAGAATTGCCGACGTTCTTCGACGAATCTGTATTGGTAGCCACTTGTGCCAGGATATCGTTGATCTGCTCGCTTGTCCGGACGTCCCCTCGGCCCAGAACGCGCAACAATTGCAGGATTTTGACTTGCAGAAAAGGATCTGTGATGCCGGTAACATCATGCTCAGGCGCGTAACCCGAGCTTGCCAGCCCTTTCAGCGTCCGCACCAGCCCACCGACAAGAGGTCGAAACGGTTCCGCAAAGTCCTCTCCTCCCTCTACCTCCTCAGCTTCACACATGCTTGTGACTAACGTAAGTCCACATAATAACACACCATGATTCCGGTCTGATAACAAGATCTTCGCCTTCTCTAGGAAAAGCTCTTGTAGGTCCGGTACTTTGCGACATATCCGCATTGCACATAATGCAGCTTTTCGCCGTATGTAGGGATTCGCTGTGGAGAGTAGATTCTCGATTTCGGAAAAAAGATCTCTCGACATCTCGATCGAGGCAATGTTGCCGAGAGTGCAAAGGGCGAGGCCGACGACATACTGGTTGGAATGGTTCAGGTCGCTGCACGTAGCTCTCGGTCAGTCGCAGCTACGTAGGGGTAGCTTGGACGCACTTCTTCAGGGAATTTGTGACTAAAGTGAGGACCTCTTGGTTCTCGTCCAGCAGTAGCATCGTGCCAAGATATCCTAGTCTCTTGTCCGCAAAGCGCGGCGATGCCAATAACTTGAGACATTCTATCTGGCCGAAGTGCGTTCGCTCGCCGAGCGTAAAGAGATATAGTAGTTTGGCGACGTTATTTCTCCTAGCAATACATCATGAGCCCCATCCACTCTGCTTGTATCAGCCTTTTGGCGCACCTTATGTTGGCATCTCCACTCTCTTCCCTGAAGCTCGCCCTGATGGCCGCACTCTCTTTCTGTACGACGGCTCGCTCATCTGCAATAGTCTTAGAAGCCCGCACGCTCCTGATGAATTGCTTCACTGTGAATGTATTAATCCATGCAAAGCCAAAGTCAGCGAAGAGCTTGTACGCACGAGAGCTCATGGCGGCCTCGAGGACCCCAGACGGTCAAGACTGAGAATTTGCTGCTTCAACAACGGATGGATATTTTCCGGACAAATCATGCGATCGCGCCGCAAGATGTACCTAATTCTGGCTCGCAGGATTCGCTGTACGAGCTAATCTTTGCGATGCTATTCCCTCTTTAGATGGCTTGGTCGTACGCAGGTACAGGCGATCAATGCCAAGGCTGATAAGGCTGAGATCGGAGGTCCGGGGTTAAGAGAAATGGCTCGCAAACCATAAGGCGGTGCTGGCATTGCTGACCTTGTTTAATTGGCATCAGCTGCTGAATGCGCAGCTACATTGAGCAAGTTTCACACATATAAACCTACATGGCCACGGTAAACTTACTCCCCGACATGCAAATACTGCTGCCTCATCCTCCCCGGATCCTACATTAAAGCATCCGGTCCGAGCGTCTCCATCATTCCTTGCGCCTCGGCGAATAACCATCCGCTTTTTCTCTTTATGCTACAGAGTCGTATAAGATGGACTCTCCTTCAACTTTTGACGGAAGCAATGGGACGGATCACATACTGCGGCCGCGCCCAATGAAGCCTTCTAATCCAACGGTCCTACGAGCCATGAGTGAAGAACTGGGTTCTGGTTTGAAGCCGAACGGTCATGTGGAGTCCCAGGTACCATCAAGCATTTCAAGGTATGAATACTCTGTTCACCCACCCACACTATTCATGCTCATATTTATACTAGTGGTCGCTCAACGCCTATTCCACCCGATGCTCTTCCTTCCGAAAAGTCCATATTCTCTGCAAGGAAACAAATACGCGCGCAGAACAAGCACAGGATGTTTCCGACAATAGACTACAGTGCGAGGGTCTCACACTTTGACCCAAGGAGCGAGTACAAGGATTTCAGGGGATTCTTCGTCCTGTTCTGGGTCGGACTAGCCATCATGGTAATTACGACTATGTTAAGGAACATCAAAGACACGGGCTACCCTCTCAGGGTGCACGTATGGTCGCTCTTGACAGAGAATGTCAAGCAGCTTTTCTTCGCCGATCTTGCAATGGTGGCAAGCACGTCCCTGAGTCTGCCGTTACACAAGGCCTTCAGAAGCAGTAAGGGCTGGTTGCGATGGGAGAAAGGCGGCATGGCCATACAAAGTATGTTTCAAGCCGCTTGGCTTGTTTTCTGGATCAAGTCAGTAGCTGGAGACCTTTTCATGCGCTGGTCAAGCTTACAAAGACAGTTCGCCTTTCTTACTACGCTGGACGTGGACGGCTCAGGTCTTCTTTACTCTTCACACTTTAGTCTTCTTAATGAAGATGCACTCCTATGCCTTCTACAACGGCCATCTCAGCGCGACCGAGAATCGCCTGTCTGCTCTAGACGATCCGAAGAATGCATCGACCGCAGCGGCCGTTCGCTATCCCAGCTCGACCACAAATCTTCCGGACATGGGATCGGATGCTGAAGAGAAGAAGCACGAGAACGAGAAAGAGGCCCTGACGAAATTGCGTGAGGATCTCGCTGTCGAGCTCACATCATCTCTTGGTCATGTTACATACCCTCAGAATTTGACAAGTGGGAATTACCTGGACTATGTCCTCTGCCCAACCCTTTGCTATGAATTGGAGTACCCTAGAACAGAGAACCGGCAATGGATGGAGCTGTTCTACAAGACCCTTGCAGTCTTCGGCTGCATCTTTCTCCTGACGATTACCAGCGAGGAGTTCATCGTGCCAGTCCTTGCCGATGCTGCCCAACGTCTCGCGAACGTTCACCGGTGGCCAGATCAGGGTCTTATCCTTGCAGAGACGATCAGCATGCTTCTTTTTCCTTTCATGGTCACTATCTTGCTCGTGTTTCTAGTGATTTTCGAATATGTTCTGGGAGCATTCGCAGAAATTACATGTTTTGCAGATCGGCACTTCTACTCGGATTGGTGGAACTCTTGCGACTGGCTCGAATTCTCACGGGAGTGGAACCTACCTGTCCATCACTTCCTGCGTCGACATATCTATGGTGCTTCAAGACCTTATATGTCCAGAAACATGTCCACGATGGTCACTTTCCTGATCAGTGCTTTTGGACATGAGTTGGTGATGGGTTGCATTACCAAGAAGCTACGGGGATACGGCTTCCTAGCTCAGATGTCACAGTTGCCCATAGTGGCCATTCAGAAGAGCAAGTTCGTCAAGGGAAAAAAGCTGTTCAACAATGTTATGTTCTGGATCTCCTTCATTCTCGGGATTTCGATCGTGAGTCCTCCCTACATCATTCCTATCTTGATTCGTGCTGACAGTTTGCTAGATGTGCTCTCTGTATGTCCTTGTGTAACACTAGCAGCTAAGCTGGACTCTGCATACGCGCGGAGCGTCGGGCATGATGGGTTCTGGTTCACATCTCTCTTCCTCATTTTCTGCGCTTTGGCGAGCATCGTTGATACCCCTGTTCAAGATGCTCACTCTGGGAATGGTCTTATAAGCCCTCATTGGTTCCGCATGACGCTCAACTTATATGTAGCATGTCTAATGGAGTATATTTGGTTACTTTCAAGAAGCATGAATGTCACAGGGCGAATAACGTGAGGCTGAGCGCGTCCGATGTGACCGAGTAGTATGGAACTGATTGTATTGATGATCGAAGTTTCTTCCCCGTTTGTCGATTGACCCGTAAGCTGTGAGTGTCGTGGAAGTGCTCTCATTAACGCAGCATCTACTCAGCCCTATGGCCATCTTGGCTTGGCACCTTCGAGAACATTTTCCACATCCACCGTGATAGCGAGCTGCTGTCAGTTTACAACTACAACACGTCACTTCTTATTCGACACGCCAAGGTGGCTTCCTTAATAATCGATCACTACACTTCTTCCGCCGCCACAAGTCTCGAATCACTTGTAGACGCCTCCATCAGCTACCTTCAGCCCCACCTCACATCCATTTCAACCTTCCTACACAGTACTCTTCCCCGCCCGATCGTTGAGTCTATACCAGCATTCCTCTCCACTGCAGACTCAACAACCCTCAGCACAGTCCTAATTCCGCCTCTCCTCCTCCTCCTCTTCATGTCCGGCTGGGGCCGCCGCTTCTGGCCTTCTGGCCGTTACTCCCCATTTGCGGACCCTGGCCCTGGCCCTCCCACAGTGACAGATGACGACTACCACTACCTCGGCCCTGACGACATCGTCGATCCGCCTGGTCGCCGAAACGACAGCTACGGATTTCCCCACACGCACCACCCCTCTTCCACCGATCCTCTAGCCCCAGACATCCTAATCCTAAAACACCGAGGCAACACCTATCCTCTGCACTTTCCTGCCTTCGCGATCGCAGAAGGTCAATTAAGTGTTCATGAGCTGAGACGCTTAGCGGCCAAAGAGACGAAATGCGAAGATCCTCGGCGAATCAAGTTGCTTTATAAAGGGCGTGTCTTGAAGGACGACACCCGCGCCTGCAAAGACGAAGGCTTGAAGCAAAATAGCGAGCTTATGTGCGTCGTGTCCGAAGGCCCTGTCATCAGCGGCAGTCGCTCGGAAATGGAAAGCAGCGAATCCGCTTCGGAAGCAGACGAGCGAGGCGTTGAGAACGGCGGGCCCATCGTTGAGGTAGACGGGACGATTCGACAGGAGCCTCGAAAGCGGAAAGGCCATCGAGGCGGGCGGAGGAGGAAGGGAAGGGGAGATGACAGCGGCACGAACACCCCGCAGCCGAGAGACTCTGGCTTCTTGGCGCCTTCATCAGCAGATCCGGGTCCGAGTGCTCGTTCACGCTCCCCTTCACGTCCAATTCCGACTCAGAATTTGCCGTCACAACCAGCGCAGGCCTCAAGACCGCAATCTGCAGCCGCTACACAGCTCGATCAGCTCGAGCGCCTGTTCCACCGCGAATTCGTGCCTAAGTGTGTGTCTTTCACGTCGCACCCGCCGAGCGATCGAAAGACGAGAGATTTCGAGTACAAGAAACTGAGTGAGACGATATTGGCGCAGATAATTCTCAAGCTGGATGCGGTGGAGACGGCGGGAGATGAGAGTCTGAGAGCGAGGAGGAAGGAGCTGGTGCGGGAGACGCAGAAGGTGCTTAGTGGGTTGGATACGGTTGGGAAGGGGCATACTCTTTGAGCAGCCAGAGGTTTCTGTTCAGGGGACCCGCATTAAGGCGGAATGACCAGGCTGGACATCCTTTCTCTATGGCACTGGGTGTGTGGGCCGTGAGGTGGCACGAGTGGAGGTTGGTAGGAAAGGTTATGATCACATACGTTTCACGACTTAGAGTGGTTCACTGATCCATGGCGAGGCGCTTGAGCTAGGGTACTACTACAATCATCATTTGAAAACCGTCAGCGCAGCTCTTCGGTCGCTGCCATACACTCTTGGTAAAGAGTATCTCAACGTCGATGAATCAAACCTAGTACTCTGTAAGAAGGCCTGAGGTAGGCCAATGGACTCTCCTTAAGGTATTTATGGGTTTCAAGTTCATCCACCAGGGATGAGCGGTCTTTTGCTCCTCCTGTTACTCTTACAGCTCCGCATGATACACATCCAGTCTGCAATACCTCCCACGACACTTCCTACCCATCGCACTCCCCACCCAACAGAAAGTACCAGCCACCCGTCTCAAAGCCCCATTTTTACCCCCCGAGACTGCCTTACTCTCCCGGCCAGCAAAACAGCTTAGAGTCCTCCACCCCTCGCATCGCTTCCTTTAGAGCCTCTGATTTAGCTACGTAATCGAGGCGATTCTATAAAGTGGACGGAGTCATCCGTTCTGCCTCGACTTCAATGGTTGTCGGGTCACGAGGACTCAAGGCTGTCGGAGAGAGCCAAGCAGATTCTACAATCCAGGAAGCAGCAACCAAACATGAGAAAATACTTAAGTTCAGTGGTGCATGAATCGCTTCTGGGACACGAGGCTCGATAGGAAGGACTCGAATCAAGTGTGGTAGAAGGTCTTGCATTGTTCTCTAACTCTAAGCGTCTAAGCTAAGCTGACGGCTGGGAACCGTGGACACGGGGTAAATGAAGGGAAGGGGGGGGGGTTTGTCTTTGCCACCACTGGAACGAACCAAGTGGTAGAAATCTTGAACATCACTGGGACAAACCAAGTGGTAAGAATCTTGAACATCACTGGGACAAACCAAGTGGTAAAGTCTTGAACATCACTGGGACAAACCAAGTGGTAAGGAGGTTGGTGTACAGCGAGGAGGGGAATGATTCTTGCCTTTAATCCCGATGTTGCATCAGGGGGAAAAGGCGCGTCCATGCGACCCCAGCCGTCAAGCTCAAACGCGATGTCAAGAGCAGAGTCTGCAGTTCCTTCGATATGGAGGGTGAAGACCACAATCTCAGAAATGTTACGTTCTCCTCGTAGATATCCACCGATTCAATGTCCTCCTTGTCAAAGACGTAGACGACAACCTGTGCTCTGGTGTCAACCAGCATGAACACATCCGACAAATCCACGACGAGGCGAAGACCCGCCGCTAGATCGCTGTTAGGTTTATCGAGCACGTGAGTGCCCCTCTCAGCTTCTAGTTCAGACTTCCATGAGTCGACTGATGGATCCTGTGCCAGCCTGGTGATCGATTGGAGGACAAAGCCGTCTTCCAGCTGCAGGGTATATTGGCCTATGACCTGCATTAGCGAATCGGAGAGGGACGGTGATATCAAATCACGCAGATATAGCAATCCTTGCAGTATCAACATGGCTATCCGAGTAGTACGGAGTTGCACAGTCATGACCACAAGGAATCGACTTGAAAGCTGTTGCAGCGTGTCTTCAATCAATAGGTGCTGGGCCGCATGGGCCGCCTCTCTATTGTTGAAAATCGCTTGACCATTCTCGAAGATGTCCTTCTCCGAACCGTATTGCGAGGCCATCCAGAACAGGTATGGGGCGGATTGGAGGCGATCTGTTTGCCGATACTTGACGAAATTCATTCTTGGCATGGTCGGGGTGGTATTGATAGCGCCCGAGGAGGCCTCAGATCTTTTGACCATGTCCACGATTTTGCCAACAATTTCCGGGTCTACATCCTCAGACGGGGATGTGAACTGAGAGGCCTGGAACCGGATGGCTCTGGCTAGATGGCTTTCCTTTAGCTGCTGACTTGCAAGTCGTTCTTTAAGATTCTGGCAGCTCGCTTGTTCCTCGGAAAGCCTATCTTGAGCCTCTTTGAGAGCTTCGTTTTGGCCACCGAGAGCGTCCTTCTCTCGCATGACCTCCTCCTTCTCCTTCTCTAATGCTGTCTCTGCTTCTTGAAGCTCTCTGGCTCGCTTCCTGGACTCCTCATCCCTCTTCTTGATTTGATCCGAAAGACTCTCAGACCACTGCTTGAATTCTTGCATCGAGACGTTCATGGAATTGGCCAGCTCGTCCATGCGTGCTAAATCGCCAGTCGAGGTGCTACTGGCCGACATTGTTGCAGGTAATGGACTGGTGATGGCAACTAGCTAAAACGTTAACCTATGGTGGGAGGTTTGATTGCTTACCAGGTTGATGATCAAGTTGTCGATGTTGTTGGGGGCACGGCGGAGAGCAGAGAGGGAGAAATGATGTCGAAGCGAGTATTTGTGCGTTCGAGGACCCTACACTAGTAGCTTAGCGCGCGCCAAAGTCCAGCTGCCGAATCAACTCCGAAACCCCTATAGTTCAGGTAAGTAAAGTATGCTGGCTTTGGGTTGATCTATTAAGAGAAAGCTCCACTTCGGCTTCAGCGCCGCTGACCATCATACTGACTCTCCACGTGCGAGTACAGGCTGGGCTTAAAAGTATTGTAGACCTATGTGTTACATGAGACCCACAATTCATCCTTCACCTACCATCCGTTTACGCGCACACTCAAGTCTCATGCCCTGTGCTCCACATATCTTCAATTCAATTCACCTCCCCTCGCTCAAGCCCACCAAAATTGCATCATGCCTTGGGCCATCGATGTCGAGGCCAGGAAAAGGCAACATATAATGTGCCGGAGGAAGTTGCTAGGTATTACCAGGTCGAGTGAGTACAAGCCGTCATAGTCGCATACCACGGGCAGGCCAAGATGGTGGAGAGTATCAGGAAGCGGAATACCACTCAATCCGGCAGTCAAAGCTGCGTAGCCGGACACGTGCAGATCGCAGCAAAGATCAAGGAAAGAGGATTACGGCCTGAATTCCAAGAGTTCCGAGCGGATCACACTCATATAGAATCAGAGTCTGTCTACTCACGTCGTTCTCACCGGATTCCACATATTCGTGACTGGTCATGACGACCAAGTCGAGATGTTGGTCACTCAGCATTAGGAGTCAACAGGTGGAACGTGCAATTTTAAGACAGATCGCTCCCAGTGGGTCCAAACAGCATCATCAAGTTACACAAGGACGAGGAGATAATCCCTACAATCCTCATTGGGCAGTCAAGATGAATCCTGGCCAATTTCGACTCCACTCTCGTATTCTTCTTGTGTGACCTCAACATCAGATACAGGCGCAGGGATAGACCAAGACTGCATTATCTTGCTTGAGTATGTTGCGAAGGAGAGCTACGCGATCGTTTGTCGCATTAAGGGTTGCTAGAACCGCGCTCTCGGGACCGAATACGGCCATCGAGAGAAGCTGGAGGCTAGTCAGCAGATTTCCACTACCCGGAATTCTGCAGAAGTTTAAATCTCGTGCATCGTCCCGGCATATCTTTTATCTCGCCATTCCATCCATTGGACCAGCCTCACGAGCAGAGGTTCCAGCATCAAAAAGTGATATCTCGTATTATACACAGATGTTGCGATACTTTCCATTATAAATTTGAGTGGATCCGAGTCGATGCGAGCATGGCTGATGTTTCTATCAAAAGGCATGACGATGTTTATTCTCACATTGACCAGAGGGAAAGTGGTTGTACCAAGAAGAAGCTTTCCCCGACACCGCTGGCTCCAAACCAGCCTATTGTCTAGGGGTTGTGGGCTTTACACACGCACTCGTCACCAAGTGCTTGCGAGCCCTCAATAAACCGACCGAGGGGAACCCCTCAAGGAAACAATCTAGATGACCTACCACCCTCCCTTCTTTGGGGCGCTTGTGGAGTTAAGCTTCAGCCATAGCGGGTATCGGCCGTGCGAAGAGTCCCCTCGAGATAAAGCGGGTACCTGCAGCGCTCGCTCTCGAGATGTACTGGGCAGGTGAGATGTGAGGTCGGATGCTCGCAAGCCCTCGGGGACATGGACATAGGTACTTCTAGTTCCTGGTCGCGGCTATCGCATGGGCGGGCGGCCCGAGCCGTTCCTATAAACAGAACATGGAAAGGGGTACTCCTCTGGACCCTCCTTGCGCAAGTCTTGACTTGGGCAAGGAAGTCGCCTTTGCCCTCTTGCTTGGAAATCCTCTGCCGCTGCCGGCTGGTACTCGTCAGCAGAGGCACGCATGTATACTACAGTCCATCCCCTTCTGCCTATCGTCGTGTCGACAACGGCCAAACCTTCAAAGACATATCTGACGTAGGTACTTTCGTATCACTGACAACGATCTCTTGCTAAGATGACCTTCATATCTCCCTTGTGGAGAGTTTGTTGGATGCCTATTTGGGGACTTCCTTGGGGTGGGCCTTTGTAGACCCGTTTCATGCGAGTTTTATCGCTTGGTCTATTCTCTCTGCTATCATTTGCGATCCCCGTAACCAGCAAAAGCTAATATATAGGAATAGCCGAAATGAGAAGGAATCAAGATGAGTAGGTCGTGCACATCCGTATATGGCGTCCATCTCTCCCAACCCTCCATGAAAAATGAGCGTACACCTCCACCACCATGCGCTACCTGCCCCTTCTCACCCTCCTCTTCACCTACCTCACCACCCTGACCACCGCCGCGCCCGCACCCCTCCCCGCCAGCCCCATCGCCCTAGAATCCACCTACCTAATCCTCAACGCCACCGCCACCCAGCCCTGGAGCCCCATCCAGCACAACAACCCCGAGCACTTCGCCTTCAGCCTCGTCGGCGACTGGGCCGGCTCCGTCCCAGTAACATGCTCCCTCCACTGGAACGCCGGACTCGCCAGCGTCACCGAAGAAGACGTATTCACTGTAAACGTCCACGCCCCAGCGTTTGCTTGCTCGGATCGGGCCGTGACGGTCGATATGACGCGTGTGAGAGTGGAGCCGTGGTTTTTATGGCAAGTTAGTGTGGAGGCGAAGTAAGCAGCTCATGCCCATCGCTCAGATGCCTGAATGTGCATGGCTTTGGCAGCGGGTACATAGCGAGCTGACTGTGGGATTTTGGGTGTGATAGTGGGTTCAAGCCGGCGGTGTGGCGAATGAAGAACATGTATGAGACCACGGGATGGACGACTTCGAATAACGCGACTAGGTGGCATTTCGATGGGGGCGGGAAGGGGCATCCTATCAGTGGTGTTCCGGATGGGTCGATCCATGAATGTTTGCGAGAGAGCACTTGTATTTCGAATTGAGGACTTGGAGGAGTGGGTCATCTGGTCCATGGAAATTTTGTTGATATGGCTATGGCTGGACCGGCCTAATGTTTAATTGTTGGCGGTAAATTTGATGGCCGAAACAGCATAAGGGCGATAGACTGGCACACGGTGGCATAAGGGGAGCATGATGGTCTGGACTATACACGAAGGATTAGATAAGTATTCTATGCAGTGGAATGAATTTGTGCATCATCCTTTGCAAGTCTGCCAAACAAAAACATGTTCACGACTCTACAATGGGCTGGATAACCAGTGTAGACCCATTGCTGAAGCGACAGCAGGGCTTGGAAAAGATCCTAGACTCGTATATGATATGTGAGGAATACCCGAAGAGTGCACCGTGCCGGCACATGAGACATTCTGGCAAGAAGTTGGGCTTTTATGCTTTGAGAATGCCTTTGGAGTATGCGAGGTCCACTTCTTGGTCGCCACGGCAATATCCTTGATGTTACAGATACTCCACAACAAACCCAGATCAGCATCTTCAAAGAGTAGCGGACCGTTAACCCCTTGTATGTGAAGATGATACAAGGGATGATGGGTGAATAGCTGTTATGAGACTGGCCATACCTAACCTATGTATAATAATTTAAGCCATTGGTAGTTGGAAGGCGTCAGATTTATGTCCGGATAATCAGCTGGATCGTAGTTCCAAGGGAAAGGCTCGAGCCAGAAAGGACAGCTGGTGGCCATGTTAGTGAAGCCCGTGATCGAGTGTATGTGAAGGCGATGATGTTCGTCGCATTGAAAATGTTAACGCACGGATTTGGTAGTATGGGTTTATGATCACATGCTAGCAATGCAATTGACTCGTGAGGTACAAATCGAGCGTTGATTCTTCCCTACTTGTGTGGGGTCGTGTATCGTTCTAATACTTCTTGGCAAACGACACTCCTTGAATTGGATGTAGATCCTCAGTGAACATGTGCACAAGATTTGAGTAAGCATCTTTGATGAAGTAGCGTTCCTCGGAAGTTCGTGGTGTGGGGCAACTGGTTCAAGTAATTTACTTAGCACAGGAGCCGAGCACTGAATATGCGTTGGGGGGAATAGTGGGCTCAAGCCACAATCAGAAGCAGCCGCTGGATGCAAGGTTGAAAATGCAAATGGAAATATACAGGTCATTCCTCCGGTTTCACCGGCGGAGCCCCTGGTCTCGTCAGCATTGCTAGAGGAAACTGAAGGCCGCAGAACATAGACTCACCAAGCACCCACCCAATGCCAGACGCCAAACCCCCCGTCACCATATTACTAACCATATCCCTCTTCCTTACCCTATGACCCTCCAAGTCCGTTCCACTTCCGCTATCACTCGTTCCACTACCCATCTTACTCAATGACCGCTCACGCGGGCTCTGCAACCCGCCTGAACTCCCACCACCCAGCCTCGGGCTCCGCAGCGGAAAAGCATTCTTGCTCAACGCACTCGCAGCGCCCCTGGCTACGTCGAACAGTCCCATTGGAGCTTCCTCATTCATGGCTGCACGACTTGGTTCACGGGATTTTTGGACGGTCGGGACTGAATCTCGGGAGAAGCCGCCGGGAATGTGGCGGTCGCCTTTGGTGTTCCATTTCTCTTCTTCGGCGGCTTCGCGTGCAGAGACAGTGTTTAGATCTTCTTCACAGCGACGCCATACGGTCAGAATCTCAGGGAGTGAGACAGGTGGAGCGAGGAGCAGAGCTTGAGACAGGAGTTCCATACGTTGTTCGAGGCGACGGAGGGCGGAGGGTCCTAGCGACACATTGGTGGGTTTGTAGCAGCCAGCGTGGTAGGCAGCGCGCCATGAGGTGTCGTCTTGTGAGTCGGATGACGGTTCCGATGGCGGGTTTGGAGCGCTGGATGAGGGAGGAGGTGGGGAAAGCCTGTTGACAACGTAAGAGTATGCGGTATCAAAGTCATTTTCCCGAAGCGCGGCCTCGATGGCCATGCCGGTGATCCGTCTCTTTGCAAGTAAGATCTGTTCACCCAGATTGCCCTTTGAGTCCGAGGTTCCATCGCTCTCTTCCGGGGTCGATACGAGGCCTGCTGCTACAAGGTGTTGGCCAATGTCCAAGAGATCGTCGAGCTTCGTGTAGCTTCGCGAGTTCTGCTCTAGGATCTTTCCGATCAGCAGCATTGGGTCCCTGTGAGCTCGTATGTTCACTGGTTGGAAAGGAACGCCATGCTGAAGAGTCAGTGAGTAATAGGACATTGAGTGTGTGGCCGTGAGCAACGCATTGGCCCTTGTAAGGGCTTGAGATGTCGGACAGCATTCGCGGAAGACAGAGATGCTACTAATCGTCAGCGTGGTAATGTGAGGGTCGGAGAGAGACTCACATCTCCGAGGCCTTTCGCATACCGCCGCGATCCCTGTTGCCATTGCTTGCACTGTCATAAGAGGCCAAGGCAACATCCAGAACTGTCTTCTCCACTGTCTCTCGGGGCAATGGCCTTTTCTCTTGCTTGCAATATACTTGCACAGCTAGCTCGTAGTCTGGTAGGAACGGGTCAGAAGATCTTCTTACCGGAGTGGAGAGAGTTCGCAGTGATCTACGCCCCAAGGAAACAACTTACAAGAGCTAGCGAGCATCGCTTTCAACAGCTCATTCTCAACAACGGCCAGTGGAACCCTGCAAAACAGCCCAACTGATCTTTCAAAAGATGGACTCCCAGTACCTATAGCTTTATATTTCCAATTGTGTAGCCTTAGAACTTGATGTCTGATCGAATCCCACGACTGCTGACTCCGAGTATTCGATTGTATGGTATGCAGAAGTCTACGTAGTTCAGCCAGCTGATCCGCCTCGTCGTAGGATACGACCCAGTCCAGCAAGCTTCTACACGCTTTAAGGTAACCGTGAGACTGAAGTATATAGTCTGAGGCTAGGAGACAGTATGAAAAGAAGACCGCAGCATTTGTGGGACTGGTCAGTGGGTTCTCAGGCCGGAGAAGCATGTTATGTAGGACATTCGAGGGCGAAAGGGCGTCCAAGTAATCGTTCGAGATGTCATCAACCGACGCGCTATCCAGGTTTTCAAGGTCTGGAGGGAGACGTAGATTAAGAAGCTTCGCCACTTTGCGTAGAATCCGATGAGATCCGACAACGGTATCGAGGGTAGAGTAATTCGTAGCGTACACCGCCGAGAGAGCTGTCTGACCATATCGTCTCTGTAGCACGTTCGACGTCTCCTCATCCATATTTTCCAACTGGGCCCCCCAGCCTCCAAAGTCGACGTCGCCGGGACCGTCCCACTGCTCGATAGCTTCCACAGCCTTGATATGATCCCTGCTCGCCAACTCCAGCAACCAGTCATTCACATCAGCCCAGCCGCTGGTCACATCCACTTCCGCATCGGCGGGATTACCCTCCGCAGTCGCCTGCACACCCACCGAGCTTCGCCGCCTAGATGTCGCCTCAATTTTCCGGCGTTTGTTAACATTTTGACCATACATCCATGGGCCGACAAGCCCTCTTAGATCTCTTCCAACGAGACTGGATTCCTCACTCTTTTGCCGGGCGGCTTTCGATAGCAAGCCCTGGACCGCAGGACTTCCACTAAGCTGTTCGAAAGTCCCAAGCGAGTATGCAAGTTCACCGTTCGGATAGTATTCGTAGCCAAGTCTCAACATCGGTAGGAGCGTGGAGACCGCCCATGTGCGCAGGTATGTCGAATGCTCTAGGAACGGCTCCAGAAGTTGCGCTACCAAAGGTATGCAGCCTGTCTCAGCGTCAATCCGAGACGCACGATGGAGGAGGAAGAGAGTAAAGAGGTCAGTTGATTCATCGTAGGAGTGCAGAGGATCTGCTATGGGGAGAAGATGTAGTTGACGAGCTCGCTGGCGTGCTTGGAGCTCAGAAATTTCGTGCTCTACACTAAGACTGTCTTCTGCATCGTCGAGGAATGCCACAGGGTCGCCGTGTAACAGCTTGCGCAGGAAGTCCACATAGGTGCCTGGCTCGGTACTTTCTGGAAGATACGTGAGCAGTATCCGCAAAACCAGCTCGAACTTCAGGATGTCGGGATGACGAGCTATGAGCTGCTGCAACGCTGAGATACTGGCATTTGAAAAGAGTCGCACAGCTTCGAGTATCACGTATGCTTTAGACATGATTCTAGTAGTCGCTCTGAGCGAGCCAAGCTTCTTACTCTTCCGACTTTCGAGAAGCTCGGCGACATTCGAGATGCTCAGGGGACAACAATGACATAGATGCATCGGGCAAGTTTGGTGTTTAGAGTTGTCACGCTACATTAGGGAAACCTGCAGGAAGGCTTGCATAAAAGCTTTGCATAAGTGTCTTAGCTAAACCAAGGACGTCCTCAACGAACGATATCTCATAGTCATGTTCCTCCAGGATTGAATTACGATTCATCCTAAGGTAGAGGCATAGGTCAAGATATCATTGACTCGTGTGAAACATCGTTACAACGTCTGCACGGTCTCAAAGTATTAAGCTAATGATCGGGATCTCGCCCTCATTAGACAAATACGTTCCTGTAAACGTTCGATGTCTAGATTTCAACACTTCCATGCCCTCGAAGGTCTATGTTTACGAACAGCCTTTGAGGAACAGCTTGTCCGAGCACAAACAGCCGGTTCTCAGTTCCCCGAGCTTTTGGCGGGCGATTACTCGGTGAAGTGTGAGCTTGAGTAATGAAGCCTATGTACTAATAACACGGAAAAACCTAACGAGTTATCATTGCATCCACTGGATGCCGCCGGGTCGGAGGGGCACGCTTCCTACCTTGGTAAGCTATGGTGGGGACGTTGAAGCCTACTCTAAAACGCCCCAATGGCCCAGTGGCCTAGCTGGAGACAGATCAATCAAGAGGAGTATTTGGCTATCTTGTTGAATTCGGTAAAGCCAAACAACGTCGACTCCGAGGTGAGCAATTCGTTCAGAGGGTTGAAGAGTGGAAAGCCCGACTCAGGGAGTTCCCGGGAAACAGAGTCCACCTTTAACGGTCGACATGATGCCAACTGCTCTTAACCAGTGAATCCCCGCGACACTCATTATGACCATTTGTGCTAAGTTACGACATCTCCCCCCACCCTTCCTCGTCGAAGCGCGGTCGATCCCGTGCATTTGCCCTTTAACGCTGAGAAGGCGTGGATCCATGGGCGCCGAAACGAACGTTTCGATCGATGGTCTTGGTGGCCTCCTAACTCGTGCCCAGCGGCTTCTATATTGCGATTCGGGCTTCAGCACGGGAGAGATGCAATTAGCTCAACCAGGCTTTGGCGTAATCTCCGAGACGAACTGGACCGACTCGGTGTCAACAGCAGGCGCAATAGTTAGCCTTGTTGATTGAGCATGTAGCTGCGGCTGGTGATCACTCTGAGATATCGCTACTTGGACAGCTTTCCATATCGTAATTGAAGCCATTGCGATAAACATGCCTTTACATGTGCTCAATTGGATCTTCTGGTAGTAGCTCATCCCGTTTATGCCGGCGTATGCACACTCTGAGCGGCGGCTGGGCAATCTCATTAAATAAAAAGGTCCCGTAGACTAGGAGGGCAAAACCAAGAATCTGTAACCACTTGAAAGTTTCCCAGCCAAGAGCTAGTGACACAATCCAGATGAACAGTGTTCGACAGGTATCAATGGTAGAGCGTGCCGTCGCACTGACAGATCGCGTCACAGACAGGCCGAAGAAGTTGAAGCCTCCAATGCTGATCATGATCAGCACAGATGTGACTGCGATGACCCGGTTATGTGTGATCTCCCTCCAGCCTTCTTCCATGTCAAAATAGCCGTACCTCCCGGCGTCTGTCATTCCGACGGTGAGATGGAGGACAATCATCCCAACGAGCGTGACAGTGAATCCAAAGACGCCTTCCCAGCCCACGACTTTCAAAGGCTCTAGTGCGTAGTTTTCTAGGATCCATTCCTCCAGCACGAACTGTGTAGCCGTGAAGATCTGGGCGCCGGCGATCATGAGTACTCCAATGACTGTCTGCACAGCTTCCGGTGTTGTCGCAATAGCGCCAGCTTTGTCGGCCGCAACACGAGCAGCGAGCATGCCAGTCTTAACAAGTAACCTCGGTTCGGGTTGGGCCTGAGGATTCGGGGCAATTGCGCCGGCCAGCCCAACAACCGCCACGCCCGACACGACGATGAACAACGCTGTCCAGTGAAAGAGATATAACTTTCGGTGTAGAAAAATGACACTGAAAAGCCCAACGAAAAGGACCAGAGCGCCTCGGGTCATCTGGTAGATACTGGCAGCGACGAAGAGCAGACCAACATTCATCAAAGTAGTCCCTGTAATATCACAACATGCCGGTAGAGCCAGCATGAAGATTCTTAAGCCTACGAGAGGTCGCCGGTCTTCAGCGTTGGGTATGAGTGCTTTTACTGCCGGGTTGGCGGACTCCTGTGCCGAGAAGGATCCATCCATGCCGTCGGCTTCATCGTCGGAGAAAACACCGTCCTCGTTATCGGCCACTTGTTGATAGCCTCCCAACAGTAGCGGTGCGTCTTTTGGAAAGTACAGCCGGAATAGGGAGAAGCCTCCGACCACAAGCCAGCAGCCCATCTCGCCAATGAACATTTGTGCTCTAATAAGACGTTAGATGCTGAATAGGGATAGGATACGTGGACGTGCGTTTGTATGACTGGCTGAGAGAAGCGCTGCCACTCATTCTTGTCTGGGGACTCGCAGTTTTGGACGCATTGCAAATCCTGGGAGCTTTAGTCTTGTGATCAAGCTCTAAACGTGCGGGTCTCACCTGATACTTCGTTAAGAGCGTGTTGCAGACACCAGTAAGGAGCATCATCGCTACCAGCATCGGTATGAGCCCCTTGGATGCCATGGTCAGGGAAACGAAGATGAAAGGACTGAGGAGAAGTCCGGGAGGGAGGAGTCTCGAAAGACTGTTCTATGGAATCTGGTGGACTTGCAAATAGATATCATGAGGTGATGAAGGTCATGAGACCGTAGTGATCAGATGCTACAGATCATGGGATGCTGGAGCGGTCATTGACTTCTACTTCTACCATTGATGTCGCTTTCCGGCGCCCTCGGCCCGACGAAACACCGAAACTCCCGCAAAGGCCGAGACCTTCCATGCTAGAATAACTCAAACATCAAGCGAAATTTGGTGGTTAAGAACAACGGGCCAGAGTCTTGGAAGAGTGCAATTCGCTATCCATCTACAGCTCCAAGCTACTCCAATGACATCCGAGGCTATTCTATAGCCCGGCTTCACATGCAAGTAACATGCAACTTCATGACATCTATCGCACCCAAACCAATGCCCGTCCCGAATACGCTGCGTCAACTCATCGACCCGTGTGCGCCAAGCCAAGCAGACTTCTAGCCACCGACCCTCGAACGGCGCTACTTGTCAGGGCATCAGGGGCGTCTACCGTTCTGTCATTCCCCTCGTGACTATCTGGAGGGCTGCTCAGATGCAGCTCCATTATTCGCGCCTTTCCCTTGGGCAGCGCCGGCGTGCGGAAGACCTCTTCTTGGAGCTTGCTCTCCGGGCTGTTCCTACGAGAGTTGGGCGGCGATGAGGGCAGATGGTCTATCGGTATTGTGCGAGCAGAGTAGGCCGTCGGTCTCAATTCCGGAGCCGGAAGGAGTCTCGGAAAGGAGATGACCTGTTTGGGCGAGACTGTAGCGGCTGGGTGCTCGCTTCGAGGGGAGTTGGAAGGAATTTGGAGTTGTGACATCGGTAGGTTTGTTTGCCTTGTCTGTACTTTGAACATGGCTACGCGTAGTCGAAGGCAAAGTATCTCGGCACGCTGGGCGCAGTCAGTACAGGGGCGGAGGAAAGCCAAAGGTGATATTTACCATGCTTACTGCTGACTGGCTAGGTTGCGACGTCTCTGTTGCTGCTGTCTGCTGAGACGCTATTGTGTCGTCCATTGGATCGAAATCAGTGAACGAGGTCGTTGAGTCCTTGAGGCTATCTTGGGAGTCGCCCTCCTCTGCTTCTTGGGGCATATCGGTGATGTGTGAATGAGACATCCCTACGGATGAGGTTTGTGTGATCTGCACCAAGTCAGCGAGGGTATCTGACGCAACGATAGAGAACAATTGACCTTGACAGTCATGTCTGGGTCATTCTGCGTAATTCTCCGGCTGTCTTCAGCGCCCTGCGTAGGACGAAAGCGCACCGATGAGGGCGGAGATTGGACGCAATCTACGTCCTTGATTCGCCTCTTCAATGTTATGATTGTCTTTTTCGACGGACTTGGAGCTTGTGGTGACCCATAGGTGTTGACCGGCAGGTTGCTCAAAGCTTGCCGGGTAGGACTACATGGACGCATCTCGTAATAGATCTTTTCCAATGGTCAATAGGTGAGAAGTAAGGTACCCTCGTAGTAGAAGTGAATAATGATCCGAGAGATTGAAGGATATCGGAAGAGTGAGCTGAGCTATGCATGCCACAAAAACGTAATGGACCAGATGATCAAAGCATTTGAGATGAATATCAGACTGCCTTGGGTCAAGAATGCGTCGCGACATGAATGCGTAAATATAACACCCTTGTCCATCACGGAATTCGCGTCGTCAATTGCTTATCGATAGAGAGCGGGATCACGGGCCGAGGCTCGAGCGGTAGGCCCATCTGGTGTCTTGCCGCGGGACGTTCGAGGGATTCAACATTGATCAAACTGCAAAGAAAGAGCTTCTCGTGATGACTCCTGCAATCTACGGCTCCCCTCTTAGTCAGGCAATCTGGTGAAAGTCAAGAAGCCAGAGGCCTTGCCAACGTGATGTTGAAAACGTACAGAATATCCCTGGCGGCTCGAGACCATCGATGACGACTTCGATCACAGTATCTTGTGTTCCGAGAGCCTCTGACTACGGGCAAGGGCTATTGAAGTAGCGAGACGTGTCGCGTTTGTCCATAGCTTTCATCAGATCGGTCCGTCCACACTGGCCACCCAGTACTGACCCAGGCAGAAGCGTTGTAGGTATAACATGTGGGTCATCTCGCAAGCTTTCCATTGATGTGGCTCCGTTATTTGCTGCATCTTATCTTATAAATTTTCCCTCTTGACACCTCGTCTATATCCAGCACTTTCTCTCACAATTAGTGGCAAAAGGCGAGGAGGTAACGACAGCCTAGACAAACCGAGTTTCCTATAAGCTTTTCCTGACTCGAATTGGCCGCCTGACTACCACCCATCTAATTCTCGTCGAAGGTTTTTTTTGTAGACATTGCAGATTGCCACCATGCTACGGCAGTATGTCTCACCGGGATATCGTAAATCGATGATGATAATGACAGCTGATCCGACCGATGTCATACGATATCATGCTCGGCCAGGAGACAAAGTTATCTATCATGTCAATCTCAGGGCCTCGATCGTAGGGTTTTTCTTCTGTGGTGGCTCCATGAACTGTATGCCATGAGCATCACGATCAGTAAGGTGTTACGGTTGCCAAAGCTACTTTGACATTTGGCGGATCATCAAAGTTTCTGATTTGTGGTTCGCTATGCAGGCATGCGCAGAAGAACTCACATCAAAAAGCCCCTCGGATCAGTAGAAGCGTTTCTGCCCTCGGCTCTGCTTGGCTCAAGTAAAGAAGAACGTTTCCCGCAGTAAATTGAGACTGAGCACTTGTCCGATCAATGAAATGCAAACAACGGCTGGGACACGATCATTGGAGCGATAGGGCGGCAGAATGCACAAGTTCTCAACCGCACAACCCTGCAGTGAGCGCAGCACTTGGTTGGCATATCGTTGCTCACTGTTCACTCCATTGGCACTAGATGGAAGCGTATTTCGCTGCCGCTTGCTGTTCGCTACAATGGGTGACTACGCGAACAGCAAGCGGCAGCGAAATACGCTCCCATCTGGTGCCGAGAAGGTTAAGAGATCATTCTTGCTAGAACATGCGCGACCGTTGGAACGCGGGAAAGCGTGCAGCCGCCCTATTCCCTGCCGCTAGTCACTGATGCAACCGTGCTCATGTGCATCAGCTATTTGCGGCTGACTGAGATGCGAAGAACGAAAGACAAGCCCAGGCCAGGGTCGGGGCGAGCTGGTCCTTCATCTGAACATGCTTGACATGCGCCAATTGGCTGGATTGATATGACATTGCGACCCTGATCTACAGGTACGAAACCCACTTTGATCCCTGGCCCAAGCGTAGGCTACGATGACAATGTTCACAGGTTTCCAAGCTTGCCGTGACTGATATGAAACTTATCCAACAGGAGGCAGCCGTCTTATACTGGACCTTCTTAGAGTTGGTGAGCTAACTCTGAAGGTCTGAACGCCGATACCAGGGCAAGCGATGTATCGCCGCGAGGCCGATGAGCCTCATCGAGCGGGCTCACAGCTTTGGGCTTACAACGTTCGCTGTCCGTGGGCTGCTGCGCTAAGCCGAACAGCCTAACCTGGTCACGGCGCCAATAAGCACGATGATCGAAGCAAGCACGCGCAGATGATTCGGAATGCCGGCGTGCTCATCATCCAAGGTGTGTGGTTATTCTAATACCTCCAGTCCGCGGAATGGTGGTTCAAGAATTGAATCGCGGCGGTCTATGACTGAGGATGGAATGTATCAAAGAATACCACAGTCTGCTTCAAGAATGCCAACCGGCAAGACCTGGATCGAACCTATGAACGACTGCGGAGCCTAACAACAGCAGCAGACCTGCCTGTGGCAAAGTACATTGACCCTACGGAGCTGTTGGTATACCAACTGTGCGTTGCATTCTAGGGCATAGCCTTTTGCAGCGGTGGATTAATGTGTTATGATGCACGTCTTCAACAAACCAATATGTCGCGGTTGGTGTTGTGCAATCCTGCACAGATTCTGCGTTCCTCGTCCGTTCAGTGGCATAATATAGTGAGTGTCCAAGTCCCCACTGAATAGTGCCCTATGCGCCGGCAGTGTTCACCTCTCAGGGGCTATGCTCATTTCAGGGCAGATTCAGTGTGTGTTAAGAAAAACCGAACCCCGTCTTACCGGCGCCTGGAATACTATGATGTAACACTACTCGTGAGTCTAGCCATTAAGACTGCGGCCACGGACCTCAAGGAACGGTCTCTACACGTCTCCGGTTCTCCAGCTGACATATCCACATCCCTCAGCACGTCAAACTGCTGACCGCAATCAACCAGAATACTGCGGGGTCAGGTCATCATGGGTCACTAGCGGTTGCGTGACAGAGGGCAAGGAGCGGAAGAAGGTACCTAAGCAGTAGTTCTGTTACGCAGATTTGCCTATACGAAGGCGTCCGGTTCGAGATACTGGAAAGCAAACAGCTCGCTCGCCTCCAATGGTAACCTGCAGAGTCGACCACTGGGTATTGCTGCAGCATCGATGAGAAATCTGATGTGGGAATACGTTTTTGGGAATACGTTTTATCGAGCCACAACATGATCACGCGCCGGCCGTCAGAGTATGCATGCGCACATGCATCGCCCTGCTGAGGCTCCCATGCCTTGGTTTCAACAATTGCCGCCTGGTAGCGAGTACGGCTTTCGGCAAAAATGTTGCAATTCTGATCTCCTTTTTCCTAAGTAATTGGTGCTACTGAGTCTTTGACCGGAGTGGTAGAGTTTCCTTGGACCAGATCGGCGAGGGAGACTGCAGCTCACACGCTCTATTTCACTATTACTTTCCAGACTTTGACGGCACTAACGTCCTCAGACAGGCTTTCTTCCATCTCGAGCCCAGTAACGCCGTCATTACAAACCTTCATAGCTGTCTCTAGGCGGAGGGTGGCTTGTTGGACGGACTAGTAACGTCTCAAAGACTTGTCTGATATCTGGCGACTTTTGCATGGAAGCACGGGCTCCACTTGATGCTTGCCGCACGCGATGAACGCGGCTTGTCCGATGACGCTACCTTGGACCCTACCTGTCTTAGGAGAGGTATACTGGTATCGTCGATCGCCATTCCGCCGTTAAGCCGTTTGGCAGTCTGTCGTCATTATGCTGCTTCACATCCATCCCCTGAGTCGAATGGTGCAACAGGGATTTTCGATGCGCTCCAAAGCCACTCAAAATCAGTAGATCCATATTCGGATCAGACGTGCTTGGCTTGACGGGGAAAAGATGACATCAACAGAACATAGTTGAAGGTCTCTGGACTGGGGGTCCTGAAGGCACTCCAAAAGGCTATATAAAAGCCCTCACCCTCCAACAAGTCAACTCCCCATCAGCTCTCAGCCTTCCACCAAGTCCACAACATCCACCAAACCAAACAAACCCCTACACAAAACTTCACCTCAAGCTCCTTCTCCACTCCAACTCCAAATCCCCACAATGCACCTCCCCTCCATCCTCACCTTCCTCGCCTTCTCGCTCACCGCCACCGCCTCCCCACTCCTCGCCCAGCGCAACGAAACCCCCGCCCAAGCCGCCCAGAACCAATGCGGCAACACGGCGACCGCCAAATGCTGCAACCAGACCGCCAAAGAAGTCCTTGGCCTCATCCCCATCCCTCTCGGCATTGACTGCACTGCCCTCAATGGTAAGCTCAATCTACCCCCATTCTGTCCCGCTGATGTCGTCGTCGTCGCGGAACCATCAGCTGACAAACCCGGGGTAGTCCTTGCCATTGGACCTCTCAGCGACCAATGCAGCGCGACGCAAGTTGTGGCTTGCTGCTCCGGTGGGAATCAGCAGGGACTGGTTAATATTGGGCAGGTTTGCTCGCCTATCACTGTCAAAGCCCATCGTGCCGTTGGATTGTACGTGGGGATACTCGTAGGGCATTAGTTTGAATAGTTATGGGGGTTAGACGCGGATTGGCTTTTGCTACACTGCTCTGCTGTAACTAATGTCTACAAAGCAACGATCCAGCTTCTCTACAGCGGCCATCTTGAGCATGCTTCAAGCGCATCTATAGTCTTTTATGTTCTCCTTCCCTAGTCAGCGGAACGAATCGCTGAACAAGGAGTGGTCATAGCGTCCATTATCACGGGGTTTCCGACGTCCTCACCTTCACTGCCCCCCTC
>JAABUS010002319.1_pt1 | contig 36504 bp, 38 predicted proteins | sample 5560161 | NCBI WGS metagenome assembly JAABUS01 (sample SAMN10711885, study PRJNA513376) | rock metagenome | isolation source: Antarctica rocks | place: Antarctica: Victoria Land, Trio Nunatak nord | collected 2016-01-04
AGAGGCAATGACTAACAGCTCAAAAACCCGAACCTTCAGTAACATCTGCAACCGTTTTGACAACCTGTGTCAATTCAATAATTGAATTACGACTTCAGGGGTTGATCTATCTTGAGTGGGGGCTGCACCTGCCAAAAATCGAGCATGCCTTGAGAAAGGAGATATACATTTGGCTTTGACAGCTAAATTTGCGCGTCATCTCCGCAATGCACGCATGCAGCAGCAGCGTTTTGTCTATTGCTACATTAAGGCCAGGAAGGTCAAATGCTCGATATGTAATACGCATACTCTACGCGTCAATGCTAGCCATGCGATATAGCAACCCGTCGGAGCTAGATGTCATTTTGGTTGGGCGGCTTAACTTCTTGTCTAAGTAAGCGCTCGATGCTTGGACGTTTGAGTTGCACTTTCCTGTCGTGCTGGTTATACGGCTCAATCGCTTGAAATTCGGCACGCGCCATATAAAGCCAAGCATCTTCGACTTCGAGCTGTTAGTAGCTACTTAGATATAGCTCTGCTGGTTCCTCCCTCGTTTATTCTTTCCGTCTATACTATCGTCCTTTGATCGCTGCAAAAAAGCTCGCTACAGTACCTCTTCGAGGTAGCCGTGACTCAAATCCGGGAGTACTTAGCTTTGGAAGCACCCCGTTCGGGATTAGCAGGGCCGGCGGCGACGGCCGTCTTGAGGGCTATCATTGCCTATAACCTTGTATAGCACACGATCAGTAAAAATATCTGAGGTTAAGCAGTATCAAATGATAGATTTGGATGGTATATTGGTATTTGTTCATCCTCATCCAATCTCGACGGTCTGCGCCCTATCTGACGGATAACTTCAGATCTGCTGTCACCCTCATGAGAAGCAAAAACCTTCGAAAGTGGTAGCTCAACTACGTGTCAAATAAGAAAAAGGCCGTTACACTTTCATAGCCCGCTCATGACAGGTCGAAAGCCTCTCCAAATCGTCGCAGTCGTTATAACTTCCCTCTTATAGATCAGCATGTCATCTTTCTTGTGATGATGTGTTCCGTCTCTTCTTTGGCGTCGTATTCGTACCTTCTTTTGGCCATCCTCTCGGATTTCCCAAAGACCTCGAACCAGTATACAGCCAAGCTCTCAGGGAGCTTCCACGCCCGATTCTCGTTGCGCAACCAAAGACGCACCAAGTGTCTCTTACTTCTGGGAGCGTACAGATGGCTACTCTCCTTATCATCGTCTGAGAATTCGTGCCTCGCGTGCAACACAGCCAAATTATTGAAAAGCTGGATGTCTCCTCGTTGCAGCTTCAATGAGAGGGCCTTTTTCTCGGCCACGAAATGCACCATGTCAAGAGCCTCTGCTTGGGCCTCGCTCATTGGCGGAATGCCTTGGGAGAGGGGGAAGTCTGCGGATCCCGTTAGTTTGCGGCGAGAGAAGCAAAAGAATGGCCCATTAAGATCGTTATTGAAGAGGACGGCCCGGGTGTCATACGTTGGCGGTGTGGTGCTCCTATAAAGAACACAAAGAGCGCCCGGTCAGCTGTGCTTACCTCATGTGGATATTCAAACGGTACTCACCTTTCAAAATTCCAGAATGGATCGGCTAGAGTGCGAACAACGTCCGGCCGGGTGCAGGCAATTTCGTTGTAAACTTCTCCGGATGATGCCAGAAGTGATTCGCCGCCCATAGAGGCGCTGTCTAGGGCGTACATAGCTACGATATCGCCATAGTCATTATGAAAGGGCTAATCCATGTCGGAAACTAGTCAGCGCGATATGATCATAAAGTTTTAACATGATGAATGGTAATTGACAACGCTCAGGGAATACACAAATTACCTGGGCTTTGGAGGTGTAGTGCGACTGGCGCTTTATAGCCTGCCCGTTCCTGGCTCCCATATCTTTAATATGTACTAATGGCTTCCGTTCAGCATATATCGACGCCCTTTCAAGCCGAGGCGACGGATTTTACCTAGCATGTTTCCGAATCGATCCTGACATCCTCTCTTCTCGGCAATATAAGAGGTCACGCCAAGGTATACGATTGCGTTTTCCCAAGCCGTATATCTGCTAGGATCCAAGCCGCGTAATACAACAAAACCTCGACCAGTGTGCAGGGTCCTTGAGATTTCCTCGAGTTTTACCCCAAGGTTTGGGAGTGGGAACGTGCTTTGAGAGACATGTTCCAGGCCACTATCGGGCCCTAGGTCTAATAAAAGTCGGTCAAAAGAAAACGTCGCAGGTTGCACGACATCATACCTTTGAAGGATGATAACGCATTCTCAATTTCTGTAATATCGGACGTGTGGAGTGGAACTACATATTTCGACTTATCCTTGAAGTCTTGCCCAAGCCATACTCTGGCACCCTCTAGGCTCAATGGAAAGTCGGAAGGTAGAGTCGTGCTTCTCGCGGCTTCGTCATTTGGAGGTCGAGCAATTCTTGATAGATAGGCAGACCTAGAAGGTATCCAGCCAGTAATTGGTCCGTTGTCGTTGTCAGTGAGGGCGTTAGCGATGAGAAATTGGTCTTTCTCACCCCCTTTTGGTCGCTTGGATCGAATTACTTGGCCTTGGATTGCGATAGCGTTATAACGAGCACGGAGACCTTGTAGCTCCTGCGCCTCGTACGAAAAAAACTCTTGGATAGCAGCCATGGTCGTGATACTTGGCTATCCTGGGTAAAGATGCCTTAGAAGCTCTCATATAGGTTTTTCTTCGTAGCCTGAAGAAAACGGGAGTCGTGTGAGCACATTGTGTGTCGCAAATTTCTTGAGGCTCTGTGATACCGACGCCGAAAGTGGGGAACCTGTGTGTGAAGGATGGTGGTGTCCAAAACAATCTGATTCGCTTGCCACCTGACCCCGCGAACTGTGGGATTGAGTATAATTGGGCTCCATTTGGGAGACGAATCGAGGAAAGACCGCATCGATATGGGTTGTAATTTGGGATTCGAATTTTGTGCTGCCACGTAGTATGGACCGCCGTGTATATGCTGACCGTGCAGTGTCCTTATATTTGGGCTTCAAGGCATTAAACTCTACAAAGTTTGCGTGCGCTGAGACTGACCTACCATTAGGGGTTGCTGGCGTAAGCACCACAGGCGAATGCTCTTCTGCTGATGGATATCTCTCTGTATGATTCGGTAGCGAAGGTAGGATCCTTTTCCAACTCTGCACTATCAACTATCGCTCCCCAACCTGTGTTGGCGATGCGAGCCGGGATGCCTTATAAATCTCACAGGACACCCAATTTCGAAGAGCTGGACCTAGGGTCAAGAAAGCCTGACCATACACGGATTACTTCTACCATGAATGCTAGGAACCAGCATATCATGATGCCGCTTGCGAGTCTGTTTGGATAATTGATGTCTGTACAGAACCAGGGTCTTCAGTACTTCGCTGTCCTCATTTATTTCAAACCGAATACAACGCCTCAGTAGGTTGACATTGCAAACCCCAACCAAAAGAATAACTTATGCTCTCAAAAGATGTCTCTGACTGCAACCTGTCGGGGCTTTGGAACCTATGTCACAGGATCCAGCGTATTGGACACATTGCCTAAAAGAACTTGAATTCTCTTCAGCGTCTTATACCTTCCTCTCAACGGTTGATATAGATCTCTAGTATGAACTGTGCTGAAGGCTCCACCAAAAACCGTCGTGTATCCGTAAGAAACAATTTGGTCCTTACCACAAACACTTTGGCCCTTACTATAAAACCATGGCAACCAGTGTCAAAGTCAGGCAGGCTTCGTTCAAGACTTGAAAGCACGACATGCCACACAAGAAGAGTGCTTTCGAGGCAAAAACAATTAACGTAATTGGTGCGACACCAAATTTCATGAAGACCTCCTGCAAGCTCCCTCGCGCAGTAGCCCAGCCGAGATACGACGTGTGACGGAGAGACTCGAGAGGGATCGAGCGAGCTGCATGAAATTAAACTGCAAGCGTCAGAGAGTTTCCAGACTGCTTGACAGATGTTCTGCTCTGAAGACCTTATGCAGATCAGTTCACGTAAAATAGGTAGTATCACGGTATTGAATCTCGATTGAATACCCAATCGAGATGTGATTCGATAGACCATCACATGATAGGATACCTTAGGGTTGCTGAGTCATGCATCGCAAGGCCCCCCTTTTGTGTAACCATCTGAGCTTAACATTCGTAAGGCAGCCTATACCTTATGCGTCGTCATCATGTGTGTTGGATCAATTTCATCCCTCCTCACTTCCACATTTTTCGAATCATCTATCGAGACGCATATCGGAATGGCTTCTAGGTCGCAATTAGCCCCGTACCTCTGTGCGGCTATAGTCCTTGTGTTGAACCTTGCCTTCTACAGCATGATGACACCTCTGACTCGCGCGATCGAGCTCGCGGTGTGCTATGAGCATTACCTTGTCCATGACCCTAATGTTATTGAGCTTGGAGGCTACGTCGACGAAAAGCTCTGCAAAGTCGTTTCTATACAAGAGAGACTAGCGTGGATTCTTGCCTTGAATGGGATTTTGCACTTTTGTTGTGGTTAGCCCATCCATAGATTTGACTGGAAAGCTGTCTGACCGAGACTACATTTAGATCTTGTCGTTATAGTGCCATTGGGAGTTCTCGCAGATCGGATTGGCAGAAAACCGGTAATGCTTCTCAACTTCTTAGGTCAAATCGTCAGCTGGGCCTGGATTATCGTTGTTTGTAAGTATATCCAAGAAGTTATCGAAGAGCTCTAGAGGTTTAATTAACACTAGGCTATTTGAGAGAAACGATGAATACGAAGCTTGTTCTCCTTGGCCCTGCTTTTACTCTCTTTGGTGGAGCTACTCATCTCACCACTGCCCTCGTATATTCCGAAGCAGCTTCTTACACCCAACCTGATGAAAGGTAAAGAACTTCCACTGTATATCCATTGTAAAGGCTCAATTTTGACACAGGACTGCTATTTTCTCAGCAATGGAAGCGATCATCCAGATCAGCCAGCTTGTAGGTCCTGTCATCGGTTCTTTACTCCTGCAGATAGGGGTATTCACTCCGTTCCCGATTTCACTTTCACTGGCCTTGCTATCTGTGCCTCTAGCACTTATACTCCCTAGTGGCGCGGTACAGAGCGTGCAGGATTCATCTTTGTCAAATGATCCGCAGGAAAGGCTGCCTCTTCTGAATCCTTCATATCCCGACACACCGAGTACACCCCCCCATGAGGTAGAACTGACTACTAGATTGGGAATCGCCTGGAAAGATGTTCGCGACTTTGGATTAATATTCAAAACTAACCAAGTAGCCCGTTATGCATCCTTTGCGTTCCTGATTGTGACACTCGGAAAGCAGTCCCTGCATATCCTTCTTCAATACGTCTCGAAACGCTTTCATGTTTCAATCGCAGCAGTGGGTTTATTGAAACCACCCGTATCAAGCACCCTCCGATTATCTAACTACTATAGGCTGGTTATCTCTTTTCAATCAAAGCTGTTGTGGTACTTATCATCTTCGGCCTCATACTTCCCTTTGCAAAGCGTATCAAGCGTGTGCCGGTGCACGTCACCAATATTCGCCTTGCTAAGACGAGCATTATTGCCTTGATGTGCGGCAGCTTACTCATGGGGCTATCGTGGAATATATGGGCTCTCATCCCAAGCGAGTGACCACAGAAATTCTCAAAGAGCGCAGAAGTACTCTGAGATCTCAGGCTAACGGTGCAAAAGGCCTGATGATCTATGCTTCGGGATTCGGCTTCAGTACCCTTGTTAGAGCGCTCGTTACAGCTACGGTGGCGGACGATAATGTAGCTCGACTGTATAGCGGACTCGCGATTGCCGAGACTCTTGGTTCGTTGAGTGGAGCCACATTCGTGACGGCAGCATTTACTTCCAGTCTAAGCCTAGGAGGGATTGCAGCGGGAACTCCATTCTATGTGTGTGCGGTAAGCTTTAAACTGCTCGTTACAGGCTTTTCGCGTACCAAGTCTTGGATTATGCTGCATCTATATTGACATCAATAAGCTAACAATTAGCTTTAATTTAGTCCTTCTACGCCATCACTGCAGCTCTGACGTGGATTACATCCTTTGAAATTTCGACAAAAATTCCAGTTGTTTGATGGAATGATAGTTGTCCTCGAACGGCCACAGTTTTTCACTGTATTCATTGATTCCGTTGGTCTTTCCTCGAATCCGAACTCGATAATTTGCCATTTTCAATGATCCTTATGTCCAACCCGATGATGCCATTCCAGAGACATCAATCTCCAGAAAAACCACCAATCGGCTTCGAAATGCAACAAACAATAGTCCATCTTTGCATGGAGCGTAGTTACCAACTGTCTATCAAGAAAATCTAATACTCTTGCCATTGCGTTGCGGGCAACCTTATATCTCACCTCCAAACATCCACCTAGACAATCGGTCTTGGTGGGTTCTCGAAAGAGGTATGATCAGTCACTCAGGGGTTCAAATGCTAAGGATAAACGACAGGGAGAGATGGAGACTGGAAGGTATTGGACGAATGAGGGGGTCAATCTGCACATAAATTGCGGCTTGTTTTAATCCCCCCTTGGCTACGAATAGCGATAGTACCCGAGCAGCATTCAAATACCCCTGCTGGAAAATAACTACTTCTCACTCGGGTCAGAACACCTCAACCGAGGACATATCCTTTGAAACCCAACATCGTCCAACTTTCGAGGGAAGCTCTCAAGACTATTAGACTTGAGCAGAAGAAATATCAATACATAAGAGCGTTGAGTCACGTGGGACTAAATGGATACGCCAGACACTCCCCCTCTTCCTCCGTTCGTATTCCCCCTTGGAGGAAGCCAACGAGATTCAAAACGAGGGAAAGGAGAAATGGACAAGAGCTATCACCGCCAATAACCACACCATACACGTCTTCGAAACCACCAAGCCTACCACTTACAAAGACAAAAACTCTCCCTTCCGCCAACCACCCCAGAAACCCCTTTTTAGAACCTGATCCTTCACAGTCCCAGCTACCTACCCCAACCATAGCCTTCAGCCAATATGTTTTACTACCTTCGCTACCTTGTCTCTTACAGCTTTCAGCATGACCTGTGGCTCCATCGACGCGGTATGTGCAGTACCAACACCAGCACACGCAGCAAAGCGCCGCAAGCTCGTCTTCGCAAGCAAGCAACCCTTCTGCGAACATCCCGCCCCCGCTGCACAAAGTATGCAATCGGGATGTCTTCGCCATGCCAATGCTATGCGTGCTGGGATAGGTGGGGCGTGTAGGGATGCGGGAAGAGTAGGAGAATGGGTGGTGGCGGAGGGAGCGGAACAGGTGGGATGCATGATTCGGGATGGTGATGGTGGGCGGTGGATGGGATTGTGGTGTTTGTGTGCGCTGTAATCTGTGCGACTTATATATAAGTAAGCTAGTAAATAACCCCCACCCCCCCCTGTTTATCTCCCACCCAACCACTATAACCCCTACTCGTCATACTCATTCCCTCCTCCCCCAACGTCCATACCTCCCCCCCCGGCATCCCCCTCGTGAACCCCCCCCCCCAAATATGCCCCAAACAACCCCACCCCACCCCTCCCCCTAACCTTCCCTCCACACACCCTCCACTCACACACCTATCCCCCATACCTCACCCTCCAACCCACCCCCCAATCCCACCCCTATTCTCCCCTTCCCACCGCTCACAGCCCCTCTCCCCCCCATTCCTCCAGCCCACCCCCCCTTTCTCATCTTCCACCCCCTTTATCCGCCTCCCCCCACATCTCTTCCAGGAACTCCATTTTAACATACTTATCTTACTGAACTTGGGGAAAATAGGTTAGGTTGGTTTAGCAGCGGGGAGGGAGAGAGAGAGAGAGAGAGAGAGAGAGAGTAGCTACTGCAGCTGAATAATTGGGGTTGGTGATAGGGTTGGTGATGGAGGTAGTGGGATGTACTGTAGGTTGTGTTGGGTTGGCTTGAAGGGGGGTGGGGGTGGGGATACGGGTGGGATGGGTGGTTATTGGACTGGTGAGATACATAGCCAAGAGGTTCGAAGGGATTTGGAGAAGGGGGGAGTCAGATGAGCCCATCGAAGGAAACCCAACCCAACCCCCTCATATGTATGTATCAGAAACAGGCCCTTCCGGAAACACGACCCGGATAGGTTTTTCTCAATCTCTGAGGGATCTCTACGAAACCACCAACTTTACCTGTTACTGCAGCGACGGACAATCGGAGTTCATAGTTTGCTTATGATACAGCATTCGTAGCGACAGTTGCTCTTCAAAAGCAACAAACCACTTCGGTATCGGATATTAGTACGACCAGCTCTAATTATGATTAGCGAATACAAGACCCAAAGCCCTGCTCTGCCATGCTATGCAACCCAATGCAACCCCCCACCTGCGCCTAGCGCACCATCCCCCATTAAACCCGCTATCAAGCGCCAAGAACAACCGTTCAAATTATCCCATCATCGTTACCCTCGTAAATCATCTCCCTCACTAGCCCCCCACATTACCCCCGACAAGTAAAAAGATTAACATGCATGTTCCCCAACGCCGCACACGCCAGCATCATGCGGTGGGGATGGAACGCCATGGCCGCAATGGGCGTGGAGCGGCTGTTGTGCAGGAAGCTGGAGTAGGGCTCGACGCTGTTGAGGAAGGCGCCGTTGACGTTGAAGAGATTGACGTTGTGGCGTTCGGAGCCGCTATCGGGGGGCAAAGGGGATTAGTGTGATGGTAGTTTGGGGGGCAGATGGAAGGGGGGGGAGGGGGACATACGTAGCGAATACTGGTGCATGCTCGTGCACGCTTAATGTTCGTAAGGTGTCTTTTGTCGCCCGAATCGTATGCAACGGCTTATCCTTTCGAATATCCCATAGCTTGACCTCCCCGTTTCTGCTGCCACTGATAAGCTCCCTCAAGCCTCCTCTCTGCATATGCACGTTCGTGATCCACTGTTTATGCTCACGCCAGACTTTGACCATTGCCAGTGCGGGCTTCAGACGCTGATCAAAGACTCGGATCGCGCCGTCGCCGTAGCCGCCGACGAAGACGTTGCCGGCGACTTGATCGGAGGTGAGGGATGTGATGCAGGAGCCTGAGCGGGCAGGAATATCCTTGTATCCGTTAATATGGTACAGGAAAGTAGATGAGGAACTTACATTGGTGCAGATCTCGGTGGCTGCGTTCCAGACTCGGATTACTTTGACATCGCCGGCTACGAGCAGCTTCCCTTGGCCTTGCTGCCAGTCTAGGACAAGGCCGGCATTTTTGTTGCTCGGGACTAGGTCAGTCAAGGCTCGAAAGGCGGACACCAATTCTATTTCCTTTTCTGATTCGTAATTTCGAAACACCTTAATTACGCCATCGGAGGAGCCTGTCATCAGTAGAGCTTGGTCGTCTTCGTTGATGAATCTTGCTTCGTTGATCCTGGACCCCTTGGGGTTGCCATTTGAAAAGCGATTTAGTCGAGCACTCTGCTGCCAATTCCATATACTATTTAATGTGAGCGATGCAGTCTATAAATTTCATGCTGTACATACCATATGCTGTCACGGTCATCGGCAATTGCAAGATGCTCTTCGAATTGATGAAAGCACATCTTCATTGGCTGACTTCCATTGTTGAAGAACCCAGTAGCAGTTTCCCATCGGCTGGTACCTGCCATGGCCTTCAATGGCTGGGTCTGATTCAAAACCTTCTCGTTGCGGACTCTCCTCCATAACCGTGCATTGTAGTCATCGCTGCCTGGTTCATCAGGCTCGTTGGGCTTCATTTGCGGCTCACGAAAGTACTAGGATAGGTAAGCCATTTGTACCGCTATCTGACATGGGTAAACTACCTCAATAGACCAGTCAAAGAATCCGCTCTTGAGCGGTATTGACGGAGGTTGATGCTTATCACGGGCTTTGAACCCTCGCGGTAGCGGGGTTTTAGAGTGCTGGTAGGGTATTGATGTTTGGGTCTGATCATTCTCATCTGGTGGGCGACTCCATTCTGCGGGCACGCGAGTACGAAGTGAAGGAGGTCCTCGTTGATTGTGTTGGGTTATGGTGGTTAAGCCACGATTGCCCGATTGAGACTGGAGGTCTAACGAAGATGGACCGCCCAGCGCAAGATGTTTTAATGCAGCGGCCATGCTTGCAGTCCTTCTTATGCTACTAAATATATAGCCCTCGTTTTTCTGGGACGCTACAGGTGATGGCGAAGCGGAAGACTGGGCTGGTTTGGCTGCAGGCGTCATTGATGGCTGACTAGAAAGAGTTGTTGGCCGCCGTGATAATCGCACAATGTCATCGATCAAGGGCTGAGCCCGAGAACCAAGAGGTGACTCTAGTAGAGTTTCGTGGATGTAGTCGATAACGATGCTGGCATCTTGAGCCACTTCCGGGTGGGCATCAATGGACATTACCAAGAGGTGCATCCATATTGAGCCTTGAACACTGTTCTGAGATACCTTGTCTTGTAGAGTGCTCTTTGAACTCTCGTATAGAGATCGGCGGTTCCGTTGACTGTGCTCAGAACCAGGGTGTAGAAGCATATCTCGCTCTTCGATCAATTGCTCGAAAGCGGTTACTAAGAACTTGTTCTGGTATCTCTTGACAAAGGTGGAAAAGAATACAAGCAGTTCTCTTCGTACCATACTATTACCATCGGTAGTCATGATCAGTACAGTCGAGGCAGTTGACTCTTCTGTCTGCGCGACTTGTTCAGTAAGATCTGGTATTCCAAGAAAATTCGTCAAGGCATGCACGGCTGCCGCTCTGACTTCCGGAACCGGATCCAGAGCCATCTCGCATAGTCTCTGATGTGCAAGACAACGTATCCCAGCCCACTTCGCCTCCGGAAAGTCTTGCCAGAGCATGCTGATGCAAAGGCAAGACCACTGGCGCAAGAGAGGATTCTCGTCATCACGAAGATGACCAAGGCAGATATCAATCAACTCAGGGGACAGGCAGACATTCTGACCTTGACGGAAGTTTCTACAGAACATGGCTACTATGAAAGCAGACATAGCGCGGTGCTCGCTGGCATTCCCGACAGGTAGGCTAGCTTGTGGATTGAGTATAGTGAGGAAGTACTGATAGCCGTTGTCCTTTATTAAATCCACCTGGCAAGCACCGTCCACTGCAAGTATGCGTGCCCAGATGAAGATCATGACCGGCTTGAGCTCGTAAGCTGCCGATTGAAGTAGTTTGAGGACATATGCAAAGATACCGATGGTAAGCGCGAGATTAACAGCCCAAGGACCAAGATCGAGGAATCGGCTAAGTAAAATCAAAGCTCGCAGTCGATGGACCTGACTAAGAAGCACCTGTAAGACAATGGGTAGTTGACTTGGAGCTTCTTGCTGTGGGGCACCTTGAGCAAGGTAGACCTCAAAAGCTGTCAATTGCTCAGTGAAGAAATTCGAGTGCCGATACTCATATAGCTGGCCTCCATCTTCGCTCTCAAGCATAGCCGGAAGCTGCGCTAGAACCATTTCAAGCGCCAAGTCCCAAGCTTGCCACAAGGGATGACTGTGTGTCTCCGGCAACTGAGGTATGGACATTGGGTGACATCCATTCGATCTCATGATTCTCTCGCTCAATAAAAAATTACGAAAAAGAGCGGCAACCATCAGATCCTGTCGGAACAGCTTTTTGAAGGTAGCTCGTGGCAAGAGGTTCCAAGCTATGGTATCGGTGATGGCCGTAAATATCCAATTAAGTTCCCCAAGCGGACTTCTACGCTCCTGGAGACGTCCAGGTACTCTGCCCAAATCCTTGACCGTCAAGTTGGTGGGCAGCGGATTTTCAAGAACAAAAAATCGTAGAGAGATTTCTATCGGCGTTGTGAGACAGCATGTGAAGAGATCTGCCGGTAAATCTGGATTGGTAGGCAGTGATTCTGATCTTCCACAGGCAGCTAGCAGGATGTTATCACTGTACATTTGTAGCTGAGCTGCAGGGTCTGCCTGCCTCGCTTCGACATTTTCGGCCTCGTGCTTTTCCACAAAACGGTCGAAATTGTTGATGATATTGCCAGCATGCGAGCAATCAAAGACGTAGAGGCTAGGTGCTCCAAGCCATCCTTGTAGATCGTACAAAGACACTGGTATGTACTGAGTGTAATTTCTGTTAAAAACCCAGATCTCTCCAGATTGTGTCGGCAGAGGAACCCCGTGCCCATTGTAGTGAAACAAGATCCGCTCATCCTTGGCATTACGACGCAGAGAGGTACAAAACCTCCTCGTCTCGTCCACAGAAGGGTCCAAGTACTGCTTATATCTAACACGAATGCTCAAAGTTTCGTATTGGTCTTGCAACTTCTTCCCGATTAGCTCCATCGTCTTGGAGTTTGCTGCCGTTGAGGAAGTAGGGTCTGTCCAGCATTCTAACTTTGCCGTCGGGTTGGTCTTTACGACATCTGGCGGATCCACACCGATATTGAGACATATTGCCAAGGCTGCAGATACCGTTTTTAGCCGGTCTCGCATACGCCATTCTTGAGACGGATGACTGTGGTCTTCGTCCTTGGGCTTGCCGCCGGTCTCATGACGCTTATCCGTGTAATACATATAAAATGCCTGAGTAATATGTCAGTCGCTTGAAATCAAAACTCACATATGGAAGGTAGAGCCCCGATACGTACCGAACTCAGTAGCCCAAGGTATTCACTAGAATTGTATTGGTCTTCCCAGCCATGTCGCAGTTCCCAATTCTCCTCGGCAATACCAGACCGCGTTGATGGGGACGGCCTTCTTGGGCCATAGTCGGTGTTTGCTCTCAGTAGCTGTCTGTGTGGTCTTTGCGCTAAAGCTTCCTGACTGCCGACAGGAGCACGTGCTGGTTCTGCCCTGGTCGGGCTTGTCGAACCCGGGGAATCAGCTGGAGTCAAGGTGTAGGCTCCATCATTCCCGTTGGAATACGCTGGATGGTCTCTGCTTATCTGCGCATCGATGAGCTGTTTCGGGATAATGTGTGGTAGGTGAGGGATTTCATATTGGGGCTGGTCCTGATAGTCAGAGCCGTGCTGGAACGACCCTGATTGAGGAGATGCGACGGCAGTCATACCGCATGGCCTGGGAGGATCTTCGGTCTTGGTTAAATGCATTACACCTTGTACTGCGTTGTGGATGCTCACTGGTTTACAAGTGCAGGGACCGACGATTTGCCCGAAATTTATCCGGCAACTGTGTTACCAGAAATGCTCATACAACATGTTCAGTGCCAGATGAGGACCCGAGTTGATCAAGATGCTGAGGTTGACCACTGACGGAACAGAAGAATGCTCAAGGACAGTACAGTAGCAGTAGTGGGGCCTTGAACGCACTCAGTTCATCAGATAATAGAGGGACGGATGAGCTGGGGAAGCTCGAGTCTCACGATCCAATCACGTATCAGAGACCCAATCTCGCCAAGTTTGACCCCTGCTGTCGATCATGCCGCTAGAACAATGCCATGTTTCCATTCTTCTTCCACGCCTTCACGTTCCTAGTACAGTAGTAGACAGACAAGAATCTGTATAGACTGTCGTGAGGAAACAAGTACAGAAGGGGTCGTCCTTGCGCCGACGTCTAGCATTGGACAGATTGGAACTTGGCACCCCGCACGTATATATGTTGCTATGGAAGCCGAAAAACGAATCAGGCACATAACATAACCGGAGCTCAGCACGGTCGACCGAGACCGGATTTCCAACCTGGTTCTTTCCGCCAGCAATCTCGAATCATACGTGATCAGGACTGCCGTCCTGAACAACAGCAACCGCTAATCCCCACAGCATTTTGGTTGTATCACCAGCCATTGTGGAATTTCGATAATGACATTCAGATTGGCATGTCACGGTGGGATTGACACTTCGTAAGAGAAAGCATTGTTGTCAAGAGCCACTGGTTCATAGCAAAGACAGTGCAGCCAGTAGCATGCTGGGTCGACTATGGATGGAAGCACTGGGGGTGAATGAGTTGTCGCCCACGTATGAGCAGAATTTCTGATAAACAAACACTGGAAGAAGGTACGGGGCCAGCTGGACACAGGATCAATGCAAACAGATTGCAGGAATACGCCGCCGTCGCCGTACAATAGGTAGCCATGAACGATCCGCATGTACTATGGAGTAGCAGCTGCTCCGTAGAGGCAAGCAGCCGTCTCCTTAGGATTATCTTGGGGGGTGAAACCTATGTAATCACACCAATCATCTCACTCATTTCTTACGAAGCCTGGAGATGACATGTGTAAAGAGAGGTGCTTTTGTCTTGAAGTAAGAGTTAGAGAAATGGAGAGATGGAGAGATGGAGAGATGTTCGTCTGGGTGCTGTAAGCACATAGTAAGATGTACTCCGTAGAGTAAAGTAGTTTACAGTACTCGTCAGACTGCTCACTCCTGACCAATAAGAAGCGGGTTTCCCCTTGAACAGACTTGAAACCAGATAATGCGATTACGCGATACCGCATGTGGTTCAAGTCAGGTCGCTGAAAGTTGGTCCTCGCTGGAAAAACTAGAGACAGAACGGCGAGTCCATTTCATCACCACTATATGCGGATGTCCAAGAGAGGACTTTGAGAATCTCAGATTCTTTGTCTTCTATAGAAGTGACAATTGGAAGTATTTGATGAACCGTGGCTGAGGAGCTAAGCCTGTCAAGAAGCTTAAGTTCGTCCGGTTTTCAGTGCAGCCGGAAATAAATCCACCCCCTCAAATCCCATTCCACCGTCCCCATCAAACCACAACATTCGCTGCGCACGCCGCACGAGCGCATCGATTGTCGCATCGCTCTCTTCTGGTATTCTAGACCTCATCAATCAGTATCTCGACAAGGCCCATGATCTGGGTTTAGTCTGGCCTCGGTAGTTGCGTCTGAAGCTCGATGTAGGGAAGAAATACCGACAGCCTACTTGACTCCCTACGAATGAGAATCATTCCGCGCGCCGTTCCCCAATACCTCTACGGATGACCGGTTTCTCAGCCTCAAATTCACTACTTGTTGCGCGGGCGGGTCGCATTTATACTTTGGGACTTTAGCAAGGCTGGTAGCTAGCTGCAATATCTGAGCCAAAGCGATATCATAATGTCTTTTCTCTTTGGTAAGAAGAAAGAGACGAAGACTGTCGGCGGTGCGCCAAGCTCAAGAGATGGACCTCCAGCGGGAGGGGCAAGCTCTGCTATACCGACTACCAATGGTATGAAGGGCAGGGACAGAGGTCCTAGTACTACTCAGTCTCCAACGCCTGGAAGTAGTATTGACAATCCCGTCAACTCGGTGGGAAGAGCCCATACCCCAAGCCCCGAACATGGACCGGATCAGCGTGGGGGGCCAGGACAGGAACTGCAGGTATGTCATTCTCCCAACGTGCAGCTCACCAAGAGCTACTCTGAATCTCCTCCTCGCGAGCCCCAACTTGCTAGAAAATTTCACTGTGGCGTTTCTATTGATAGCTTTACTAAATGATGGCGGTCGAGTAGTACGGTCCTCGACCTGGCCTCAACGGTCCTTCTCCGCCAAGTGCCGCCCCTACAAACCTATATCCATGGTCGCAGCGACGACTAACGTTCACGTCGTCCCAACCCAACCCATTCCCACGATACGGCGCAGCGGTCAATGCTGTATCATCCAAGGAAGGTGATGTCTATTTGATGGGTGGGCTGGTCAATGGTCAAACAGTTAAAGGGGACTTATGGATGATTGAAGCTGGAGGGACGAACTTGGCATGTTATCCCGTCGGAACTACATTTGAAGGGCCTGGACCTCGTGTCGGCCATGCGAGCTTGCTCGTCGGTAATGCTTTCATTGTTTTTGGCGGAGACACCAAGATGGACGAAGGTGACAAGCTTGACGATACCCTATACCTCTTGAATACCTGTGAGTCAATCCGGCAAGCTGTTGAATCGAATGATGCTGATGATGGTAGCGACTCGGCATTGGTCAAGGTCGATGCCTCCAGGACCGCGACCGGCTGGTCGATATGGCCACACTCTTAATATTCTGGGCTCGAAGATCTATGTTTTCGGGGGACAGGTAGAAGGCTACTTCTTTAACGATTTGATAGCGTTCGACTTGAACGCTCTGCAGAACACGAACAGTAAATGGGAAATGCTTATACAAAACAGTAATGACGGGGGCCCACCAGAAGGATCAATTCCACCGGCAAGGACAAACCATACTATTGTCAGCTGGAATGACAAGCTTTATTTGTATGATAACGAGATTCTCACGCTTGTCCACTTATTCTAACTTGTTTCTAGATTTGGAGGTACCAATGGGACCCAATGGTTCAATGACGTCTGGTCTTATGACCCACGAACGGTTGCCTGGACCCAGTTAGATTGTATAGGATATATACCTGCTCCACGAGAGGGACATTCAGCGGCCTTGGTGAACGATGTTATGTATATCTTTGGCGGTCGCACCGAAGAAGGTACAGACTTAGGAGATCTTGCGGCTTTCAGGATAACCTCGAGGCGCTGGTACACGTTTCAGAATATGGGGCCTTCACCATCGCCCCGATCCGGTCATAGTATGACTGCATATGGGAAACAGATTGTCGTCCTTGCTGGTGAACCCAGCTCTGCTCCCCGAGATCCTAACGAGTTGAGCCTAGTCTACGTCCTAGACACGGGCAAAATTCGGTATCCGAATGATCAGCAAATTCAACAGACTCCGTCAGGCGAACGAGTACCCGGAAATCGTAGACCGAGTGGCGAGCGAAGCGCGGTTCCCCAATCCAGGGGACCAATACTGCGAGATGGGGCAGTTGGTGCTGCCGAAGGTGGACCAAGAAGGATGTTTAGCGGGTCTCGTGAAAGTATGGCGGGTAATGCTGGTGGACCTGGGCCCATGTCTGGAGGTCGTGGCCAAGACCCAAGCATGGGCGACGGGCCTCCTCCACCTGGTGGAAGTTCTAGACTTCCACGAGCGTCAATGGCACAAGCACCTTCAGGACCGCCACCACAGCAACAAGCACCTCCGCCTAGGATAAATGGAGTTATCCCACCAATGAGCGGCCCAAGGAGTAAAACGCCTACCAAAGATGGTCGCATTCTCGAGAGCCGCAGTGAAAGCCGGGGTGATGGCAGAGGCGAGGGCAGAGGTTTCGTTCCCTATGCTGATATTGGACCAGGGTCTTCGATTCCACGGGAAAACATCTCACCAATATCACGAGGAAGTCCTGGTCAGAATCTAAACGCTCGATCACCAAGTCCAATCCTACATGGACGACAAATGCCTGAACCAACGCAACTGCAACCAAGGTCAGGGAACGCAGCCGCAAATTTCGAAGAGCCGCAAACGGCGACGAACGGAGGCGCCGCTCGATCACCATCCAGGCAAGCGCAGCAAGACTTCTCAGATGGTATTGACGAATTTCCGGCACCCGAATCACAGCAACATAGACCATTCATTAATCAGTACGATGGGGCAGACGATGCAAATGATCACGTAAAGAGGAGTGAATCCCCTGTGCAAGTGAATCCGTCCAAAGAAACCACACATCAGCTAGAAGATCTTACAACCCAAAATGAAATTATCCTCGAAGAGCTTGAAGCATCGAGAAGTCGCAACGCTTGGTATGCCTCTGAACTTGCCTTGGCTCGAAAGGCAGGGTACCAGCAGAACACGTCGAAAAGCACACTCGACGAAGGAGCTATCCAATCTTTCGGTGACGATGAGAAACCCTTGGTCGAGGCTTTAATTGCGATGCGTTTGCAAATTTCCGAAGTCCAAGCGTCAGTCGATTCGCGCGTTGATGCGGCGGCGCAGCAGGTAGCCGAAGTGGAGCACCAGAGAGACGCAGCTATCAACGAAGCTGTCTACGCGAAGGCCAAGCTCGCAGCCCACAGCGGTAGCCTTTCAGACACTCCACAGTCCGAGAATATGTCGAGGGGTATTGGTGGCGACGACCGCTCGAACGACATAGGCAGAAAGCTTGCCGCTGCACTCATGGCTCAGAAAGACTTACGTTCTACGATCGAAAGTATGACCGCCGAGGTTCAAGCGGAGCGACGTGCAAGAGTCCTTGCGGAAGGCACTGCAGAAGCCGCGCAAAGACGTGTTGCCCAACTTGACGAGTCACATAATCCTGGAGAGCTAGAAAGTCTACGAACGGAGTTGCACCAAACCGGCATGACTGCTCGAGACGAAGCAACGCAAAAGGCCGAAGCTCACTCTAAAGCTCAGCTTCTCGAGGTCGAAAGGGATGACCTGACACGCCGACTTGATGAAGCTTTAGAATTCAAAAAGGAACATGAAAGAGCGCTTGCGTCGCTTGGCGAGGCTGTGACCGCTTCCGAAGACAAGTCTACACTCTTGGAGACGAGATTGGAGGAGGAGAGAGAGCAACGCGAGAATGTGGATCGGAAGCTCTTGCAACTTCGGGCCGAGCACGAGGAGCGAACTGCAGAGCTTGACCTCACTACACGCAAGCTTCGAGACGCCGAGGACTTGGCAGAGAAACACGCTAGCGAAGCCCAAAAACATCGTGAAGTCAACCTGTCCGATCTTGATAAACTGAGAACTAGGAGTCTTGATTCTAGCACCGATTCAGCGTCCGATGAGCGGGTATCAGTCTTGAAGCAGGAAATTGAGAAAGCCCATGTCCTGGTTAAGAAACACCAAGCAGACGCTGATACGGCAGCTGAGAAGCTCCGATCAGCGGAGGAGCGTATCGCAGGTTTAGAGGCGTACCAAGAGCAATCGAGCCGGGAGAGTCTGACAACTCGTAAGCAGTTGCAAGATACTGTACGTGAGTCGCAAGCGCTGCACGCCAAGCACAGCACGATACTACAGCAACTCGAAAGCCATCAGCGGGACAACAGTGCGCTGACAGTGCAGCATAATGCATTAAAAGAACTTTTGGATGAACGAGGTATCTCAGACCATGGGAGGTCAAGGAACGTCGACAGCCCAGGATCTCGCATCGATACCCCAGAACAGAATCGTCTGCGAGAACTCGAGCAAGAGCTGGAAGCCAGCCAACAAGCTCATCAAGAGACAAAGTCTGCATTTGAGACGAGAGAGCAGGACGCGGATAGGATATATCGGGAGAAGCTTGAACAGCTTGAGCAAGACTATCAATCGGCAGTGCACTACGTGAAAGGCACAGAAAAGATGCTCAAGCGGATGAAAGACGAGCTTACCAAGTACAAGACCCAAAACGCACGATTGCAAGGCGAAGTCGAAGCAGCTCACCGTACTCAATCCGAGCGTACGATCGAGCCTGAGGCAGCCGCAGAGTGGGAACAAGAACGCCAAGCTCTCCGCAAAGAAATCGGCGAAATGCAACAAAGCGTCAAAGAGTCCGTCTCCCAACTTGAGCGCCAAATGGAAGAGGTCCAGCAAGAACTCTACTCCGCCCAGGAAGAACGCGACCACTACCGACAAACGAACGAGCAAACATTACAACAGCTCTCGCAAACCACCCATCAAGCCCGCGGTGAGCTCGACCAGCTCAAATCCGAAAACGCTATGCTCGAAACTCGCGCGCTTGACGCCGAGCACAAAGTCACGCTCTTGCTCGATCAAGTTGGCACTTCCGTAGGTAACTATCGTCGCCAATCCCAGCAGATGCACACAAACGGCCACACCCGCACCCTAAGCTCCAGCTCTAACACCCTTGTTCCCCGAGGAGGCCATTCACACTCCGCCTCCCTCTCCACAATCAACGATTCCGCCGCCTCCGACACCCTACCTCCAGACAGCCGCAACTCCATTGCCCTTGATAGCCTCGCCTCAGAGCTTGAAACCCTGCGCACACACTGGGAAGGCACACACCGCAACTACCGCCTCAGCAACCAGTTCGATTTTGAGCGCACGCCCACAAGTCCGCCGATTGCCGGGGAGGGCACCATGTCCGACAGCCTTGCAAACTGGAGAAAGAAACTGGATAAAGAAGAGAAGGAGAAAAGGGCGAAGAGTATGAGTCCCGAGGAAGGAGAGGATGCCGGCAGGGGGAGTAGTCCTGTGATTGGAGGCGTTCTCGGCGCCCCTGCATCATCCAATTCTCGGCAAGCGGGCCACGTACGAGAAGGTAGCAGGGCGTTGCCGGGGAGCTTGGTGGGTGATGAGTATGAGGAAGAAGGAGAGGTCAGGGATGATAGGAGCTATGTTATATGATTGACCGAATGAAAGTTGGGGCGATGGACAGGTACATAGAGAAGCCAGGATACGAGGTTGCTTTTGGCTTGCGTGGATTTTATCTTGTCTTCAACCCAATGCTGGCGTTGGAATAAGGGGTTTTTGGAAGCACGGTTTTTACTTGATATATCGATGCAAGGTTTTTGAGACGCGGGAACATGGATGCTGGATCAGGCAGTTGGCGGTTGTATAACTTTCGATTGGAGGAGTGAGACTCGCATGGTGGCGAAGTGTAATCCTAAATTCTAAGAACAACTGGAAGAATGGATTGGGTCTGTTGTTTGTAGCAGATACCATCAGTTTCGTTTATTCGACCAACGTCATCTTGTTTGCTTGAGCACCAGAGTCCTCCGTACCTACATAAGGTACCTATCTGACTTATCGAGATCTAAGGTATGTATGTATGTACCCAAAACCCCCCACGCCCATCCACGCCATCCCACCTGCGTGACCTTCCACCGAAAGATCAAGTCCTTTATGTACCTTACCTTATTAAATCCAGAGGGCGCTTGCGCTTAACCAGATTGCTCCAACTCGAAACAAGCAACGCTTCGATGGTCTTGTATCTCTGTACTGTATTTCCCTACTTTATATTCGGTACCATTGATGCACAATGCAGAACTCCCTCAATAAGAGGTCGTTGTTGGTATGTTCTTCACCTTTTTTCGCTTCCGTCATGTACGTCGTGATGGCGGTCCGTGACTTGGTGGTGATGATGTTTGAGGCATTTTTCTTTCAAGCGCCCGTGAAAAGGTTTTTCTCCTCCAATCAAAAACTGGGCAATTACAATATAAAGCCTAAAGGTAACCCACCTGTTCTAGGCGAAGTCACTAGAGTACTTCACTTAAAACCCTACCTGCATGTGCAAATTTCCCATTCCTATTTTCCATTTCCCACAACACTCAAGAAAATATTTCAACATCTTTTTACCTTTGTGTACGGAAGTACATCAACTACCTTGATTTCCTGCACGCGATTCTCTTGCAAGCTTACGCAAATCGTTCGACCGGCATTCACGAAGCTCATTCTTATATCTTTTTGACTGCGAGCGCTCTCGTAGTCAACCACAATTCTGGCGACTGACAAGACTTACATCCGAGCGGCGCAATTCAGCGCCCGTGTTGGCGAACTACGCCAACCGACACGACCTCCATAACTTGGCCGACAAGCGCACACACACATACATAAATCCGCACTAGAATGATATAGACTTTAGAGCATAGATCAGAGAAACTTGGATATGAAGGATGATAGGTGAGATGCACCCGACAGCGCTGGTGAAAGAATCTGCTGACATGGGAATAGTTGTAGTGGGCTGAGAGACTGGAGGCACCACCCCCGTCCGTAGCTTGTTGATAGTATTCATGAGACGAGTACATGAGAAGAGTAAAACATAGAAACAATGTCGGTATTTGGATTCTCAAAGCGGGTGCAGCTGAACTCCTGGAGGGGCCTTGTTGGCCGGAATGCGGGTGCTAGTCGTGATATGGAATTGGACCAGGGTACGTCAAAAGCCTGTCGTACATACACGATCCATGTTAACTCCCTGCAGTTTCGAGTATGGAACCTAGGTGGCAAAAGAGCAAATGGGCCCAGAATGCCAAATGCGAAGACATCCTTGAAGGATATGCTTCCAAGTCTACAGAGGAGGCGATGGACTGCTTGTCCTCAAGCGTCAATGGCTTGTCCGGGGATGAAGCGGCTTGCAGACTCCTGAGCTGTGGGTCTAACGTCCTTTCGAGCAAAAAGCCGCCCACGTGGTGGCAACTTCTTCTTTCGGTTTTGCCCAACCCATTCAACATTTTGTTGACAATCCTTGCCATTATCAGTGCGGCGACGCCTCCTCCAAACTGGGTAAGATTTCGAAGTATTGCCCTAGTGACCTAAGGCTAATGAAAACAGTCGACTTTCGCCATTCTGGTTATCATGATCGTAATTTCGTGTACTGTACGGTTCTGGCAAGAGTACCGTGGCAATGTCGAAGCCGTCAAACTCCAAAACTCTACAAGTACTACTGTTCAGGTCCGTCGACCGGAATCTGCATTGAAAGTCGATCAGCATCTAGAGACCGCAGTCGATGAGAGGGATCTTGTGCCAGGAGATGTGATCCATATCAATCCAGGTGACAGCGTTCCCGCAGATTGCCTCGTCATAGAGGCATCTCATCTGCAGATCAGCCAATCTTCTCTCACTGGAGAGTCGGAGCCTTTGCGGAAGACTTCAAGTTTGGTACCGGAGAAGATCAGCCCAGGCTTGTTCGAGCGAGAGAACCTTCTCTTCATGGGAACAAGCGTGATATCAGGCAGTGGACTGGCCGTGGTATTGACCACTGGCGATGGTGCGTTCATCGCTACTATCATGAAAGAATTGAACAAGAAACGACCGGTCAATGCATTCCAACGAGGAGTTCGTCATGTCAGCTATCTTATGATCACATTCATGCTCATAATGGTGCCAATCGTGAGTTGCTAGATCCAGCGTTTTTTCCTGCCTTCACGTGGCTGATTGTATGTCTAGGTTCTCGTGGTTTCTGGCAAGTCAACCGGAGACTGGAGCGCTGCTGCACTATTTGCATTATCTGTTGCTGTCGGTGTCGTACCGGAGATGCTTCCGGCTATCGTTAATGCAAACCTTGCTCGAGGCGCATTTGCACTGTCGAAGAAAAAGGCCATTGTGAAACGATTGGATGCCATTCAGAATATGGGTGGAATGTCAGTGTTGTGCAGCGACAAGGTGAGCATTCCGAAAATTCCAAGATTTCAAGGCACACGTTAACGATTAAGACTGGGACCTTAACCAAGGACGAGATTGCCTTGCGCCATCATCTTGATTGCTTTGGCGCAAGTGACAACCGGGTTCTACAACTAGGCTATATCAATGCGAGTAACCAAAGCGGAAAGAAGAATAGTATCGACTCTGCCCTTGTCCGATACCTCAATGGGGCTGAAAAACCGGCATCTCTTCCCCCACATGAGAAAGTTGCAGAAATCCCGTTCACTTTCGAAAAGCGCCGTTCGAGTTGCATCGTGCGAAATGCGAGTACCGGCAAATTGCTTCTTATCTGCAAGGGTGCATTTGAAGAGGTCTCAGCGTTATGCCCAACTTTCCGCAAAGGAGCGGAATCAGTGACCGCAACCCCAGAGAATCGACAGGAGTTGCTCAAGCAAGTAACGGTGCTCAATAACGATGGCTTTCGAGTCATCCTTGTTGCAACAAAAGAGATCGATGAACGCGTTATCGGCGATGAAGACTCGCTTATGGACGCTGATAGCGACATGACAATCGAGGGTCTATTGACCTTCCTAGACCCTCCCAAAGAAGACGCCGCTCCTTCCATCCACAGACTTCAGACTCTTGGGGTTGAGGTCAAGGTACTTACAGGTGATAATCTCGGAGTGGCAATGAAGGTTTGTCGATCTCTGGACTTGATCCAAGAGGCTGATGAGGGAGCGATTCAAGCAATCAGCGGGCCTGATCTGGCCAAATTAGAAGGAACTGACGAGTACGATGAAGTATTGAAGACATGTCGGGTCTTTGCCAAGCTGACGCCAAATCAGAAAGGAGAAGGTAAATGTCTCTATTGAACAAGTGTTTTTGATCGCAAGCTGACATGTGTAAAAGTGGTTTTGCGACTGAAAGCTATGGGCAAATGCGTGGGCTTCCTAGGCGATGGCATCAATGACAGCGTTGCACTGAGATTCGCCGACGTTGGAATCTCCGTCGACACGGGCGCCAATGTTGCAAAAGAATGCGCAGATGTCATTTTAACCGAGAAAGCGCTTGGTATTATCGTGGATTGTGTGACAACTGGACGCATCACACATGGCAACACAATCAAGTACATCAAAATGGTAGCATCATCCAATTTTGGCAACGTCTTCAGCATCCTCATTGCAAGCGCCTGGCTACCCTTCGAACCCATGACCGCCTTGCAAATCCTCATCCAAAACCTACTGTACGACATCAGTCAGATTGCTATCCCATGGGACCGCATGGACGAAGAATACCTACTCGAGCCGCACCAATGGAACACCAAGGATCTCCTCCGCTTCATCATCGTCTTCGGACCCACTTCTTCCACCATCGACATGTGCACCTTCTGCCTCAACTGGTTCTACTACGGCATCCGAACCGCAGACGACCCAACCGCCTTGGCGCGTTTCCACACCCACTGGTTCCTAGAGGGCCTCTTGACGCAAACACTCATCGTACATCTCCTGCGCACCTCCAAAGTCCCCGTGTTCCAAAGCCGAGCGGCGAAGGTGCTGGTGATTACCACCGTGACGATCATGCTCGTGGGATTTCTGTTCCCGTACATCCCGCCTTTCGCGCACGCGCTGCAATTGGTAAGGCCGGCGAACTCGTTCATTGGCTTCTTGGTCGCTGAGTTGGTGCTCTATTGTGTGGAGGTTCAGCTGGTGAAGATGCTTTATATCAAGTGTACTGGGATTTGGTTGTAGATGGTTTTAGGTAGACGAGGGAATATAGCAGAGGGGGGTAGGGGGAAAGAGGGTTATGTAGAGCTGGTTTGAGATGCATGTATGTTATGCCTTAATACTCCGTCTATTCGTGTCAGCAACCCATTTCTTCAGCAGCTTTCCGCTCTCTCTCTCATCGACCTTTAAAAACCATCGATCAGCCCGTCCGTTTCCCTCAGCCACAGCGTCACAAATCCTTCAATGTTCATAAAGTGCTTCTAACGTAAGATATGTAAAATTCACTTCACCACATTCGAGACGATGTATGTACATTCCCCCGTTTCCGCAAGTCCTCTCTCTCTCTTTTTTGTCGTTAGCTCATTCTCATCCCATCCCATCCCATCTCACTCGTCGTCGTAGCGTCACAGATCCTTCAGCCCCCTCCTAGTTTCATAAAGTGCTTCTAACGTAAGGTATGTAAAACCCACTCCATCACATTCGAGACGATGTATGTACATTCCCCCGTTTCCGCAAGCAGCCCTCTCTCTCCCTTTTTCGTCGTTAACTCATCCCCATCCCATCCCATCCCATCTCACTCGTCGTCGAGGTGCAGCTGGTAGGGGGTTGGAAAGTCTCAGACCCTATGCGAAGCATATGTCAAGAGCATTAAGCGAGGTCACAAATAAAGAGAAAAAAACGCACGAGAAAGATCTGATGAGAATAACGTGAGCGATAGCTTGTTGATGAGCATGTCACAAGTTGAGTTCATGATTTCGCATGTTTTGTGCATATGCTAAGCATATGTAGAAGAATCTTCGCTCGTCTTGCTATTCATGATATAGAACTATGCGTGATCTGTGATTGTGCTGTTTTCTCGATGCTTCGCTCAAGCTGTGCATATGCACGGCTTCAATACTTCGCTCTTGCTGTTTATCTTCTAGCTACTTTAGCTACATAACATCAATTCTTGAGCTCATGATTAGCATACGCAGAAAGCTGAGTCGAGGTTGGAATAATTTTGAACTCATGGTTAGCATATGCAGAAAGTTGAGTCGGGGTCGAAACCAAAAAAAAAAGTTTCGACCCCCTCAACAACTGTAACCTCACTCGTCGTCGTAAACAATCGCCCACCCCTGCATCATCCTTCCTACCTCCTAATTAAATAACTCACTAACCTACCTCCTCCTTCTCGCATACATCGATCGCCCCCCTATCGATTCCCTAATGCCCTGCCCTCCCCCACCAAAGCTCGTAAAGCTCGTAAGGACCTACAGTACACTGATCCACAACCCAACCCAACGTAACCCAACGTAACTTGTTTAGCATAGCGAACTAGGCTCTTGTGATAGGTGGATAAGCTGCGTGAGTCATGTTGTTTTTTTTTATTCAATTTTTTTTCTTTCATTAAGTGCATACAGCCTATAGCCATGCCACTATCTAGGCGGCTGTGTGTATGCTATGCTAAATCACATGTAATCTGGCCAAAATCGATGCTTAAACGTCTTCCTTCCCATTGAGCGAGCAGTCACAACCGATAAAAAAAAAATGCGCATAACGAGCGGCGTGGACCTGTCTTTGTGACCAAGCGGGTCGGTCACAGAAGACAAATCCGAAATTTGTGAAAAGCTGGCCGCTTCGACGTTGGGGCTTTTTCGAATTGACTGTTTGGCTGTTTGTTTTGACTACCTTAAGCTGAACGGGCTAGGTGGGGCTTTTTGGCTGTTTGGCCACCTTGGCTGAACGGGCTAGGTGGGGGCTTTTGGTCTGTGGATGTGGAAGCTGGCCACTTCGACGTGGGCTTCCGAATTCGCTGTATGGCCATCTAACTGGCAGGGCTAGGTGGGCTTTTGGTCTGTGTATGTGGAAGCTGGCCACTTCGGGGTGGGCTTCCGTTCGCTGTATGGCATCTAGCCACGTGGACTTTTCGACTGTGTATGAGGTCAACGCGTGGGTAAAGCGCTGTTACTGCTCTGTCGATGAGATTGTTCAGCTCTTTCGACAAGCGTTGCTTGCAGAAGGTTCGTAGCCAGCACCTCGTACGGGTAAATCTTGTTGTCGGCCATCGTCGCGGTGTGGTGGGTGAGCGAGGGGATGATTTTTCTTCTAGTAGTACTTGGGGACTTGAGATTTCTTTTTTTCCAGAAGAATAATGATGATGGGGAATAACCATGTTGAAATTTTTTTACTTAATGTCCGTTTTTTTATTTCTCTTTTTTGCATTAGGATAGCTGAAAGTTAGCTGGACGCGGATGAGGGTTGGGGAGGGGCTGGGGATCGAAGGGGTGTGCTGCGCTTTCTACCAGGTAAGTGAAAGCGAGCAGTCTTTCCCATAATCGCTTCCAACTCCCCCCTTCCAGCCACTTCTGTTCCGAAGGCATCGCAAGCATACGGCAAAATCCTTTCGGATTCGGAAAGCGACAACGAGCATTCCGCATCACTTCAAAACCTCCCATATAAATCCAACCAAAAAAAACCCTTCCATACGCAACCGAGTCTATAGCAGCTACAGTAGTTGAATATAGAGCTAGTGTTTTCGGTGCAGTAACTAGCGGGGTGATATCGCACCAGGCGTGCTTCGACTTTTTATTAGTTTCTGCGGCGTTATTTGCATTGGGATAATGCTTTCAACGTTGTGGACTCTGCTGTGCCGGATTCTTTGCAAATTACATCACATGTACTCTGTTCAGTCGAATACCAGTGGTAAATTGCGGTGAAGCTCATGTGATGATGTGCTTATTCCACGACATTTTAAGCTTCCCACAGCTGTCACACTTTATCGCAGTTTTCGCCGCCCACTCTGTGCGAGCACGGTCCGCTCAGGGGTAATGGTAATTTGACTGCCCAATTTGCAGGTACCAAAGCTTGTTCTCGGTATGACATACCGTTATACTGTTCGACGGCTCTGCTTCCCGTCATGGTTGACCAAAAGTCCGTTTTTTAGGGTTTGCATGCGTTTCAGATCTTCCGAGCAGTGGGTGTCATGATACGAGGAACACGGGTTGTGGAAGAATCGATTCAAGATTGAGTATGGTGCCTATGAAAGGCACACGAGGCTCTCGACAGTATTGGAATAAAGCCTGTCTATATCGACTCGAGGCCGCATGTCAATAATGTGTCGTTGGCTTGCATTCGGGTGCTCGTTTGAGAAATTCGTTGATGAACGGATATTCGTCCCAACCAACCAAAGTCAATCACGAAATTCTCGAGGCCGGCTGTGGAGACTGCAGGTAAGTCACACGTCTGTTAGAATAGGGGCGTTCGGGAGAAAGGTATGTTATGCATGCAAGCTATAAAGCTTAATTGAACCTTTGAAAACCTTGCTGTTGCGGGCGTGCTCTTTTCTCTTGTGGGTTTTGCTTGCTCGCTTTGAAGATCTGCTGCGGCTTCAAGTCTTTAGATCGTACCTTCTCTCAGTAATAGATCTCACGAATATTGCCATGCTCCATTCAGGGGACTAAGTTTCGATGGCCCAAGGTGAATCACTGACACGTCCATAGTATCAAGCTTTCATCCGCAACAAAAGCCTCGAGTGGCTGAACGACGATGGTTCGCCGGAACTCTGACCGTCGTTGCACAGTTGCATGCTTGATTTAGACATCTGCAGCCTACTCAATATGTCGTTGTCCAAGACTACTTTATTAAGTTTTCGATTTGCGGCATCGAGACAGGCTCTGCATCTCTAACCGTTGTCGGCCGTGCATCCAAGCCTCATCGCTATTCACTGGTGAGTCATCATGATCTGCGTGCAATCGTTTGGTGTGAGTGGTAGCCGTTTCATAGGGGGTAGTAACATTCGGCTCGTTCTCGCATGGAATCTGTTCACTTGTAAGAATATTGCCAGTTAGGCGAATAGGATCTTAAGTCTTTTAGAAACGTAACGATTGAATGGAACATCCCAGCAACTCTATGTTGCCTCAATATTTCTGTCTAAAGGACGACTCTGTGATTTATCTGCTGCTTTTGGTCCAATCACAGAATTTCAGCAGGCCCGTGGTTATGTGTGTACCACTGCTTATACACTTTCTGCTCCTCTGTTCCACAAACGACATTGCACAACCCAAGCTGCAACTACTCCATGTCTTTCCTTGATCACTTCTTGGCTTGTGTTCGAATTCGTTCGTATTCAATGGCGAAGTTTTTCCGTTTCGGTCTCCGTCAAGTATAAGGCCTTGTCCTTTGAATTTAGTCTGACTGTAAAACCTTGTAAAGTATGAAGATTATGATCATATGCATATTGAAAAGAACAGTCCAGCCTAGGCATGCCTATCGAATAGGCTTCATACACGAACGGTAGATATTACCCCGTTCATGGCGATCTTCACTGCAGACCAATGTCGAAACGCTCGATCTGGACGATGATGAGCTCATTAAAAAACTGTCAATAGCCAGAGTGCAAGGGCGTACTCATCTCCGCGCCCCAGTCTTTGATCAGTCGCCGAAAGAGGTTATGGGATACGCAAGGTTCCATCTTGTCGTGGTAAGCCAATTCTCTATAAAGACTGGTCTTTCCCCCATAGAAATCCTCTGTACCAACACCAGCATCCTCTTTCGATCAATAATTTGAAACTCGCAACAACAATAATTCCTCACTAACCAAATCTCAACCGACTTCTTCAACATGAAGCTTTCTCTCCTCAGCCTCGCCATGTTCAGCATCGGCCTCACCATCGCTGCTCCCTCTCCCGCCCCCAAAGGACCCCCAGGACCGCCGTCCGGCACGGTCGGAGCAGCAAGCCAATCTTGTGGCAACAGCATCTCTCAGTCCTCGCTCCACTGCTGCGACCAGAGCAGCTCCAACAAAGGAGGGAGTTCCAAGTCGAAGAAGGTTGTCAAACACAGTGGGAACGCATATGATATGCAATGTAGTGCAATTGATACTGGTGAGTAAAGACATGCTTTTAAGATGGAGGTTCCATATTGTGAGGGTGTATGCTAACCCTTGTGTAGGCGAGGAATCGGCAGCGGTTTCCAGCGTCTGCTCCGTCACCGTTGCTTGCTGCTATGGCGATGGTTGCGTGGCCATTGCTTACTAGATGGCTGCCATCAACTCCCGTGTCGTCGCTCCCACCAACATACGGCGACAGGCGTGGGATAAACGGAAGGGGGTGGGCATAAATGATCAGGCTTCCTGAATCCTCACCTTCTTTCAGGGATATTGCAAATTGCTTTGCCTGCTTGTTGACATTGGGTTTCTTTTCTGCTGTCTAGCACACACTTCAACATCCCCGTGACTTCTAAAGGGAGGCTAGAGAGCAACATGTACTTCTATCTAGTTTAGATATCGTTAGTCTAGTTAGTCGCTCTTTTACCCATTGGGATTGACTATTTCACATCACATGTCAAATTGATCTTGGCCGCTTGACAATAAAAACATCACCAGCCCGGGGCCCGAATATCCCAAAACAAGCCGAATAAACATAGGTAGATAGTACGAGAGCCAATTGTACGACTATTGCACCCATACCACGGATTTGCTATCCTCTCCCCTGATCGTCAAGATCTACGTTAGAAAGTTACCTTACGCACAACGCAATTTTTGACCATGTGATGTGATGTCATGTGTGGCTTTGTGAAGCCTCAAAACCATCTCGAGGCGGGGAAGAGTCAATGACATCACATTCACAATCACGAAACCGGTAGTGAACTACCTTACCTTAGTGAAAAGTTTCCCTTGAATTTTCAATGCAGGGGATTGCACTTGCCAAGCCTATCAGTGCCAGATCAAGTTTTTTAAGCTTCACTGTTCGACACCACTACGACCAAGAAGGTTAATTCACTGAAGGATAGCCCGCACATCGTGTGTTTACCACCTTTTCCTTCTCAACTACAAGTACCCCGCCGACCCTCTTCCTCTTACTTCAATCCACATCCCACATCTTCCATCCACCAAGAACACTCCCGAACATCTTCTACAAACCCTCCAAAGCAATACACACTCGCCGTGAAACTCACACCGACTTTCATCCACCATGTCGGGTATTATGCACAAGGTCAAAGACGCCCTTACCGGCGAGAAGAACACCCCTGAAGCTGTTGCTGCCAACCAAGGCAAGAATGGTTAGACCTTTACTCAGCTGTCCATCACTCAACGTATACTGACATGAACGTCCAGAGTACGGCCACGACACCCACGGTCATGGCACAAGCGGTACCCATGGCTCTGGCCTTACTGGTGCCGAAGAGCGTGCCCGTGAACATGGCTCAAGCTCTGGCACTCACGTTGGGGACAAGTACGATCCTACTGGTAGTTCAAACACGTCTGGCACTACAGGCCTCGGTTCCCACTTGCATGGGGCCCGGGATACTGGTGTCGCTGGCGGTGTTGGTGCTGCTGGTTACGAGGCAGAGAAGCACCACCATGGTCACCACAATGATAACACCAGCACTGGACTTGGCTCAAATACCGGAACGTCGACATCCGGTACAACTGGCTCCGGGTCCCACCTAGGCCGAGACGCTGCAATTGCTGGTGGTGTCGGTACCGCCGGCTATGAGGCTGAGAAGCATCACCACGGCCATCATGGTACCTCTGGCACAGGGCTTGGTTCGTCAAACACCGGCACCGGCCTCGGATCTTCCGGGTTGGGAAGCAACACTGGATCCTCTACTAGTGGCACTGGTTTAGGTTCTTCGGGTACTGGTTCAGGTTCTTCGGGTACTGGTTCTGGTCATCATCTTGGCCGAGATGCTGCGGTAGCTGGCGGTGTTGGTGCTGCTGGTTATGAAGCTGAGAAGCACCACCACGGCAACACTGGTTCTGGTCTCGGATCTTCAGGTCACGGAAGCAACACCTCAGGGACTGGCATGACAGGTAGCGGCATTGGTTCAGGTAGCACAGGTGGCGTCATCGGTCACGAGGGCCACAAGCACCACCACCAACATGGAGATGGCCATGTAGAGGACATCATCCACGGCGGACCTCACCACACCGAGACAGCTAACAAGCTTGACCCTCACGTCTCTGGAGGCAGCGGCCTCGGTAGTGGTACAGGTACTAGCTTAGGATCCAACACCTCTGGAGGGCTCGGTAGCACTGGATCGACGACTGGTATGACTGGTAGCGGTGTTGGATCTACAGGGTACGACAACACGACCGGGACAGGCCGTCACGGGCATCATCACGATGGCCTTGGATCTACCACTGGATCAAGCGGTATGGGCATTGGTTCCGGTACTACGGGCTCGGGCATGGGCATGGGTTCGTCAGGCTATGACAACACCACTGGCCGTGGGACCTCCTCTGGCACTGGTATGACTGGTAGTGGCATTGGCTCAGGATCGACTGGTTCAGGCATGGGCTCTTCAGGCTACGGAAACACTGCCGGTGCTGGGCCTCACTCATCCAACTTGGCCAACAAAGCTGACCCCCGTGTTGACAGCGATCTTAGCAACACCCGTGGTAGCGGTATGACTGGCAGCGGTGTTGGATCCGGAATGACTGGTACTGGTGTTGGATCGTCGGGATATGACAACACGTCTGGCCGTGGAAACACGACTGGTTCTGGCATGACTGGCAGCGGTGTCGGATCCGGAATGACTGGCACTGGTGTTGGATCTTCGGGATATGACAACACGTCTGGCCGTGGAAACACGACTGGTTCTGGCATGACTGGCAGTGGTATCGGCTCAGGATCCACTGGCTCAGGCATTGGTTCGGGAACGACCGGTACAGGCATGGGCTCCAACCAAGGCACTACTGGTCCTCACAATTCTAGCATGACGAACAAGATGGATCCTAGAGTCGACTCTGACAATAGTGGCAGCAGAACTGCTGGCGGCAACGAGCGCACTTACTAGGTGCTAGGCATTGACAACATAAAAGCTAGTTGAAAAGAAGAGCAACACAGTCCATTAAGACTTTCAATCGGTATTTCGTCATCAGGACGACTTGGTCAACTTGCATACGAAGCTGATTGCACGCGGAGATACCAAAGGGCGTTGCCACGATGGCATGAAAGGCATGACTTTATTGAGCATTAGTGATTACCTTAGCTTGCACAAAAAGAAACATCTCTCATTCTGTAACATCTTAATTCCGCTCCACCCAATACCTCTCGCTTTGTGAAACAGATCGCAATTTATGTGATAGTTGTTTTAGGTAACCACTATATGCACACCACCCGCCTTTGCAGACACACCACCTGAACTTTGCAAAAACACCACCCCCCGTCACTAAGCCTAATCAGGTAATTCCAGGGTCCACCGCGTTGTTTACCTGAATATTCGCTCCACTTTTTATCTTCATTGCTACCCACCCACGCCATCGCCATGTCTATGCAATTACTTCCTTCTTCAGAGAGTCTTCACTGCTCAATTGAGCTTCTTATCAAGTCAGTCAATGAACACGCTGATCCTCAAGGCTACGCCGTCACGAAGAAGCGCTTCAAGAAGTTCAAGAAAGACGTGATCATGAAAGTCTGACTCTGTTGCGATCGTGTCGACGTGACAAAGATCAAAGATCTTGAACATCATTTTCACACTTTCAGCAGACGCAACGAATGTTCTTTTGAAGTCATCGCGAAGCTAAACGACAACGAAGAAGACTTGACTGCTGAGAATGATTGTTGACATTTTTTCGTCAAATGTCTTGAGCATAATCACTTCGCGACTCTTCTAGAAGCTCATTCAGTGCATCAAAAAGTAACTATGACTTCTGAGATTATACGAGAAATTGAAAAGAAGATTTGAAAGAATAGCGTCGCTGTCTTCATTCTGACAGAACTTCGTTTTGATCTTGATGAAGAAAATTCAATCTTCAAATCTCAGAATATATGAAATGCACACGCTCAAATCAAAGCACAATCACTAAAATCATTGATGTCTATTCAGACTGTAATGAAAGCTTTAAACGATAAGAAAATCTGACACATGAAGTCAAAGAAGAAGCTTTATAGCGAGAATTTAAAGTTCTTATTCTTTACTTTGAAGTGCATGCAGAAGCTTCTTCACGAAAATTTCAAGATCTTAATTATGAATTGCATCTACAAGATCAATAAGTACAAGATGTTGCTTCTGATTATCATCAACATCACATCTTTGAACATCTTTTACTACGTCGTCTTCTGCTTCATAAAAGATGAAAGCTTTGATGATTATGTGTGAATTATGAAAACTCTGAAGCGACTGTACAAGAAGCTTGTACTGTCTTTTTCAGAGATCATACTGTCAGATGATGACAAGACTCTTGCATCTGTTATACAACATATGTTTGAAGATTATGATCATGTTACTCATGCTTTGTGCATCTGATACATAAACAACAACAAGCTGAAGCATTGCAAGAAGTTCTTTGTGATTCAAAAAGACTTTGAACTCTTTTTGAAGCGTTGAAAAGTGCTTATTTACTTTCTCAGCAAAGAAAAACTCATTGACATCTGATATGCATTCAACAAGATCTACAACGTCGTAGATTTAAACATATGCAAGTACATCGAGAAGCATATATGATTGCAGCGACGAAAATTCATTAAATGCTACATCGACAAACTTTTACACTTCAACAACATCGCTACTTTACATGCTGAAGAAGAGCATCAAGTTGTTAAACAATGACTTCAATTTTCAACAGATGAGCGTGAATTCAACAATATTGAATTTCGTTGATCTGATGCAGATGATTTAATGATCATCATTGATAAATTGAATCTTCTTCTACTTGATCAACGTTATAATTACGTTCAGAAACTCAAGAAAGCAAAGACTTATTTATCATTTGAACTTCGTCTTTCTATCTTTCAAGATCTCACTGTCTTTGTTACTTCGCATGCACTTCGTCAGATATATCAACAATACAAGCATTTCACTGCTGAACTCATGATGATCATGACTTGTATGAGCACATTTACAAGAACAACGAAGCTCATATGCGTGCACGAAATTCAGAATTGCATGTACGATTGAGTGAGTAATGATACATTGAAGCTGAAGAACATACATTCTCACTGAAGATACATCAAGTCGCTTCGAGCGACTCAGAAAGAGAAGAATCACACAATGAAAGAGAAAGAGATGATAAATATGTCAGTCACATCTTCATTTATCATCGTCACTGCTTTTATCGCTACGACGACTTCGAAAGACATACTACGCGTTCAGAAGCTCGTCATTGTCAGAGCGAAAAAGTGATCACAAGACTCATCTAATCATGTATGATCAGAAATCTCTCAGTGACGACAGCAAGTCTTTGAAGAGTCTACACAGCGAGAATCATCTGACTTTGAACTCGTGAAAGAGCTTTCGTCACGCAAGACTACTCAGACGACTCAGTCTCAACAAGCTTCTCAAAGTCGTGAAGAACGAGAACGAGAACGAGAATAAGAACGAAGTAAAGCAAGAGATGAAGCAAGAAGTAAAGCAAGAGATGATCAAATTGCAGATGTTTCAGACAGCATGATGATCTCTTTTCAGATGTAAATAGATTTAATTTGAAGACGATTTGAAGTGTTCAAAAGATATGTTTCAGATTTTGATTATGTTCTTGAGAGCAAAGAGAACGAGATGCTTTTCGCACCAAAAATCGACTGTTTATGTGATCTTCTCAGCGTTCTTCTTCAAATCTCTTTCAGGAATAGAACGATTACCTGATTAGACTTAGTGACGAGAAGTGATGTTTTTGCGAAGTTCAGGTGATGTGTCTGCAAAGACGAATGATGTGCATATAGTGATTACCTTGTTTTATTGACTCGAGTGCGAAGCTAACGCTACAATAGACACTCGCTAAATATGTAGGCCTGATTACTCACAGATTATACAATCGTCATCGAACTGTATCATTCTCAAGACAGGTTCTCAATACACGAGATTTCTTCTATTCGTATTCTCTTCTTCAGTACTTCAGGATAGCTGGCCTTAGTAGAATAGCTTCACGGAAACGAAAAATCACCGAATCCGATGAAAACTCTAAATCGTAGAAATGCATCGATGTCTCTAGATATAGAGACGTATGAGAGAGACTGACAATTGAGTTCAGTTCTGCACAGTTCCTGGCTCTCAAACGACACGTCGTTAAGTCTTGATTCCCTCTCTTCCTGAGCGTTTCAACTTTTCAATCAACTTGTATATCTTTCATCGTAGTGAACACTGAATTCAAGAGCCAAACTTCTATCGAAGGTCACTCTATAGCTTATATAGTGTGTTTATTGGCAAAGTCTCTTTCCCAACAGAACAGTGATTTGAACGAAACGCAGTCGAATAAGCCTCGAGAGCTTAATCGTCGAAGATCGCTGAGAGTCCCTATCGATAGAACTTCGGCATTGAGGTTATATAAGCCGTGTGGTGAGGACGCAGTATCTTGCCTCTTGGCTCGGTGACTTCGATGATCGTTGTAACAGTCGCACATCGCTCGATAAAGATCGTTAATAGACGTCTTCGGCTGCATGTCGTCGGGTTCGTGACTCTTCTTAGCTCTGATAAGAATAACCAATTGTTATCAGGTTGCAATTGTCTAACACTATAAATGAAGTACTTCGTTGAAAGTCGGTAGATTAGACTTGATGTGCTACCCAGGTAATGACTCGCCCTATCAGTAATGCATGATTCATGGGTCGACATCTTATGTGCTTAACTTCCCCCGCCATACCCCGCAAATCTGATCCTCACATTTTCTCATCGTTCGCAATGGCTTCGCAGGGCGAGTCAAGCCTGCCATCAAGGCCCGCTGAAGGCCAGGCTGGTACAGAAGCGCCTAGTAAAAATGCACTGAAAAAGGCAGCAAAGGAGAAGGAAAAAGCAGAAAAGGCCGCAAAGCAAGCGCAAAGACAGGAGCAGGAAAGACTCGAGCGCGAAAAAGCCGAAGCCAATGATACTGCAAAATACCTCTATGGGCCACTCCCTGAGTCTTCGACAGGCACTTCGACCTTTACCGAGTTATCTGAGCTCTACGATGCGAAAGAAGACCAGGAAGTCAGTGTTGACGTTCGTGTACATAATGCACGAGTACAATCGGCGAAGCTGGCATTCTTAGTTCTCAGGGAAGAGTCACATACCATACAAGCAGTCATTGCAGAAGGGGGAAAATACAACATCTCGAGAAAA
>JAABUS010002320.1_pt1 | contig 36504 bp, 41 predicted proteins | sample 5560161 | NCBI WGS metagenome assembly JAABUS01 (sample SAMN10711885, study PRJNA513376) | rock metagenome | isolation source: Antarctica rocks | place: Antarctica: Victoria Land, Trio Nunatak nord | collected 2016-01-04
CAAGGCGAGCCGCGTTAGTCATCATACCGCGCTGGAGGTGGCCTGGACGGTGCTGCCGGTGCTGATCCTGGTCGTCATCGCGATCCCGTCGTTCCGGCTGATCTATTTCGAGGACCGGACCGAGGCGGCGGACATGACGATCAAGGTCGTCGGCCATCAGTGGTATTGGGAGTACGACTATCCCGACCACGGTGACGTGAAGTTTGATAGCTACATGATCCCGGCCGACGACCTAAAGCCCGGCCAGCTCCGTAATCTGGAGGTGGACAATCGCGTGGTGGTGCCCGCCGGCAAGAACATCCGCATCCTGGCCACCAGCGCCGACGTGATCCACAGCTTCTTCATCCCGTCGCTCGGCGTGCAGCGCTACGCCATTCCCGGCCGGACGATCGAGACCTGGGTCAAGGTGGACGAGCCGGGCGTCTATTACGGCCAGTGCAACCAGATCTGCGGCACCAATCATAGTGCCATGCCGATTGCGGTCGAGGCGATGACCGACAAGGACTTCGGCACCTGGATTGCCGCGGCCAAGACGAAGTTTGCTGCCGGCGCTGCGCCCTCGCCCGCTGATGGCGAGCGGCGTTTGGCAGCAGTTGAGAATACACAGCGCTGAACCACATCGGCTAAGGCGAGGGAGTGCACGAAATGTCGGCGACGACTCACGATCATGACCAGGATCACGACCACGGGCATGCCCCGAATTTCGTGAACCGCTGGCTGTTTAGTACCAACCACAAAGACATCGGCACGCTGTATCTGATCTTCGCGATTCTTGCGGGCATCGTCGGCGTCGGGTTGTCGGTGCATATGCGGATGGAGTTGCAGAGCCCCGGCCTGCAGTATTTCGCGTCGGGCCAGTCATGGAACGCCACGGTCACGGCGCACGGCCTCATCATGATTTTCTTCATGGTGATGCCGGCGATGATCGGTGGGTTCGGCAACTGGTTCGTGCCGATTATGATCGGCGCGCCGGACATGGCCTTCCCGCGGCTGAACAACATCAGCTTCTGGCTGCTGGTGCCGGCCTTCTTGCTGATTATGATGGGGCTGCATAGCGGTGACGGCGCCGGGTCCGGCTGGACGCTGTATCCGCCGCTGTCCAACAGCACGTATCAGTCCGGCACTGCCATGGACTATACGCTGTTCGCCTTGCATCTGGCGGGCGTTTCGTCGCTGCTGGGCGCGATCAACTTCATCACGACGATTTTCAACATGCGCGCGCCGGGCATGACGCTGCACAAGATGCCGCTGTTCGTGTGGTCCATGCTGGTGACGGCGTTCCTGCTGCTGCTGTCGCTTCCAGTGCTGGCCGGCGCGATCACCATGCTGATCACCGACCGCAACTTCGGCACCTCGTTCTTCGATCCGCAGGGTGGCGGCGACCCGGTGCTGTTCCAGCATCTGTTCTGGTTCTTCGGCCACCCCGAGGTCTATATTATGATCCTGCCGGGTTTCGGCATGGTAAGCCACGTCATCTCGACCTTCTCCAAGAAGCCGATCTTCGGTTATCTCGGCATGGCCTATGCGATGATCGCGATCGGCGTCGTCGGCTTCGTGGTCTGGGCGCACCACATGTTCGTCTCGGGCATCTCGGTCGATACCCGCGCCTACTTTGTCGCGGCGACGATGATCATCGCGGTGCCGACCGGCATCAAGATCTTCTCGTGGATCGCGACGATGTGGGGCGGCTCGATCGAGCTGAAGACCCCGATGCTGTTCGCCATTGGCTTCATCTTCCTGTTCACGCTGGGCGGCGTGACCGGGATTGTGCTGTCGAACTCCAGCATCGATCAGATCCTGCACAACACATACTATGTCGTGGCGCACTTCCACTACGTGCTGAGCCTTGGCGCCGTGTTCTCGATCTTCGCCGGGTTCTACTATTGGATCGGCAAGATGTCGGGCCGGCAGTATCCGGAGTTCTGGGGTAAGGTACACTTCTGGGTCACGTTCATCGGCGTGAACCTTACGTTTTTCCCGATGCACTTTCTGGGCCTGGCCGGTATGCCGCGCCGCTATCCGGACTATCCGGACGCCTTTACCGGCTGGAACTATGTTGCCTCGATCGGCTCCTACATCTCGGCGTTTTCGGTCGTGATCTTTCTCTACGTGATCTACCGGACGTTCACATCCAAGGTTCAGGTCGCCGACAACTATTGGGGCGAGGGTGCGACGACGCTTGAGTGGACGGTGACCTCTCCGCCGCCGTTCCATACCTTTACGGAGCTGCCGCGGGTCCGGTGATGGTAGATCCCATGACAGACGTCGGGGGGGCTTCGGCCCCCCTTTCTACTTTAGAGTTCCCTGCTGAGGCAGGTGACTGGTTCGCGATGCTGAAGCCGCGGGTGATTACCTTGGTGGTGTTCACCGGTTTTGTCGGACTGCTGCTCGCTCCCGGTCGCTTGCATCCAGTGCTGGCACTGGCGGCTATTCTGTGCATCGCGGTTGGCGCGGGCGCTGCTGGCGCAATCAACATGTGGTATGACCGCGACATCGACGCCATCATGCGCCGGACGGCGAAGCGCCCGATCCCGGCCGGGCGGATCGGTGCTGGGGAGGCGTTGGGCTTCGGCGTGACCCTTGGAGTCGCGTCGGTCATCGTCATGGGGCTGGCAACCAACGTGGTTGCTGCCGGGTTGCTGGCGCTGTCGATCCTGTTTTATGTGTTCGTTTACACGATGTGGCTGAAGCGCCGCACGCCGCAGAACATTGTCATCGGCGGTGCGGCCGGGGCGTTCCCGCCCATTATCGGCTGGGCCGCGGTGACTGGCACCGTTGACGTCATGCCGCTCCTGCTGTTTGCCATTGTGTTCTTTTGGACGCCGCCGCATTTCTGGGCGCTGTCGCTCTATGCGTCCGAGGACTACGAGCGAGCCGGCGTGCCGATGCTTCCCGTCACCGCTGGGGCGCGGGCGACCCGGTACCACGTCGTTTACTACACCCTGGCGTTGGTCGCGGTGTCCTTGCTGCCCTGGATGCTGGGCTATGCCGGCCCGGTCTATGGCGTCTCGGCAATCGGTCTGGGGGGCTGGTTCATGGTCGCGGCGCTGCGGCTGCTTTGGGACAAACAGGACGCAGCGGGCGTCAGCTTGACCCGCGATGCGCCGGCACGCTGGACCTTTCGCGTTTCCCTCATCTATCTGTTTGCACTGTTCACCATGCTGGCGCTCGACCACCTTCTGCCGGTCCCGCATCTTGGATGAGTTCCCGCCACCGTTGTCAGCAGCCGAGGCAATCGAGTTGCGCCGTCGGCAACGCGGCAAGAACATCGCGTTGCTGGTCGTCCTGATCGGGATGGCGGCGTTGTTCTACGCAATATCCATAGTACGCTTCAAAGTCTCCTGACAGCGGCTTGTTGCCGGGCAGGCGGCCCCGACATCAATGGCATGAAACCCAAAAGCAATACCCTGATCGCCGGGACCCTCGTGCTGTCAATTGGAGCCATGGCTGGCTTGTCGCTTGCCGCAGTTCCGCTGTATCGCGTGTTTTGCGAAGCGACCGGCTATGCCGGGACGCCGCAACTGCGTGGTGCCGCGGGACCCGGCGCCATCGACCGCAGCATTGTCGTCCGCTTCAACGCGACGACAAGTCCTAACTTGCCCTGGCGGTTCGCTCCGAACGAGACTACGGTCAAGGTCAAGCTTGGCGAGGACAGGCTGGCGTCCTATGTCGGCCAGAACCGCTCCCAGCAGGTCATCACCGGCGTCGCGACTTATAACGTGACGCCCGAGAAGGTTGGCCGCTACTTCCACAAGACCGCCTGTTTCTGCTTCGACGAGCAGACGCTGACGCCGAATCAGGAGATGCAGTTTCCCCTCAGCTTCTGGGTGGACCCGGCGATTGCCGACGATCCCGACACCCGGGACGTGAACACGATCACCTTGTCCTATACCTTCTTCCGGTCGCTCGACGACGCGGCGCGCAATGGCAATCTGGAGAAGGCCGGGCCGCATGTGCGCGCCCGGGCGGACGCCGCGCGCTAACATCCCGAGGAGTGCAAGGCCAAAATGGCGTTTAAGCCTTGAACGCCGCGGCTTTTTGGCGATGATGCCCCACCTTTCGGATAGGTTCGGTTAGAATGAGCGACGCCCCTGTTGCCACGGCACATCCTGCGATCGACGTGCAGGATCTGAATAGCTCCGGCATGAAGCAGCCCTATCACCTTGTGGACCCCAGCCCGTGGCCGCTGTTGGGCGCGTTCGGCGGCGGGCTGACGCTGTTCGGCATCGTCATGGTGGCGCATTTCGGCACTTACTTGTGGCTGGGCCTCGGCTTGGCTGTCGTGCTCACCGTCATGTTCTTCTGGTGGCGCGACGTGCTGAAGGAAAGCCGGACCGCCGGCCTGCACACCCCGGTGGTGCGCCTTGGCTTGCGCTACGGCATGACGCTGTTCATCACCAGCGAGGTGATGTTCTTCGTCGGCTTCTTTTGGGCCTATTTCCATTTCGCGCTCTACCCGGCGCACGTGTCGGGCGCCGAGCATGCGATCTGGCCGCCAGCGGGCATCCAGACCTTCGATCCGTTCCACTTGCCGCTGCTCAACACCATGATCTTGCTGCTCTCCGGCACGGCGATCACCTGGGCGCATCATGCGTTGCTGCATGGCGATCGCAAGTATCTCATCATGGGCCTTGGCTTCACCATCCTGCTCGGCCTGTCGTTCACCACGTTCCAGGCGCTGGAGTACTCCGAGGCGCCGTTCAAGTTTGCCGGCGGCGGCGTTTATCCCTCGGTGTTCTTTCTTGCGACCGGATTCCATGGCTTCCATGTGATTGTCGGGACCATTTTCCTCATCGTCTGCTGGTATCGCGCCCGCGCCAACCAGTTCTCCGAAACGCGGCATTTCGGCTTCGAGGCCGCAGCCTGGTATTGGCATTTCGTTGACGTGGTGTGGCTGTTCCTGTTCGTCGCGATCTATGTCTGGGGTGCCGGGCCGACCGGCGCCGAGTAGCCGCGCAGCTTTGCGGCAACGAAGGTCGCCAGCCCGCCGCCTGCTATGGCCTGGTCTTACGACCGCCGCCATGCTGGCGCTTGCCATCGGTCTCGGCGTCTGGCAGGTGCAGCGATTGGCCTGGAAGACGCAGTTGTTGGCCGAGATCGACCGCGGCGAGGCAGCTCCGCCCATACCGTTGCCGGCTGACCCGCGCCCGTTCACCAAAGTGCGGGTGAGGGGTTTGCTGCGCCAGGATTTGGCCGCGCTCTACGGCATCGAGGTCCGCAGCACCCAGGCCGGTCCGGTCCTCGGCGCCTTTCTGCTTAATCCGCTGGAGCGGGATGGGACCGACCCGATTATCGTGGACCGCGGCTGGGTGCCGTCTGACGTACCCCGCGATACGGCATCCATCCCAGCGACGGTCGAAGGTTATGTCCGTGCGCCCGAGCAGCCGTTGCGCTTCGGCGCCACCGATGACCCGGTAGCCCGGCGGTTCTACGCGCTCGACCCAGCCGCCATCGGGGCATCGCTCGGGTTGCGGCGGGTGGCGCCCTTCACCTTGGTTGTCCTTGGAGGCGTCGATCCCGGCGTGTTTCCGGAGCCTTCATTGGCCCTGCCGCGCCCAGCCAACAACCACTTCATCTATGCCCTGACCTGGTTCGGCCTGGCCGCGGCGTTGCTGGCCGTATTCGGCGTCTATGTCCGCAAGTCCCTGAAAGCCCAGCCATGACCGCATATGCCCGCCTGACCGCCCGGTTCGCTCGCATCGCCACGATCGGCGAGGCATCGTCCGTGCTGGGGTGGGACGCCTCAGCCATGATGCCGCTGGGCGGGGGTGCCGCCCGTGGCGATCAGCTCGCGGTGCTGGCCGGCTTGGCGCACGGCCTGCTGACCGCGCCGGAGGCCGCCGACGACCTGGCGCAGGCCCATGCCGGCGACGACGAGTGGGACGTCGCCAACCTTGGCCTGATGCGCCACGCCCATATCCGCGCGACCGCCGTGCCGGCCGATCTGGTGGAGGCGCAGGCCCGCGCCAACTCCGCTTGCGAGAAGGTGTGGCGGGAGGCGCGCCGCACCTCTGATTTTGCGGCGGTGTCGCCCTATCTGGTCGAGGTCGTATCGCTGGTCCGCCAGGCCGCTGATGCGATGGCGCCGGCACTCGGGCTGTCCCCGTACGACGCGTTGATGGACGGGTATCAGCGCGGCATCGGTGCCGCCGATGTCGCCCCGGTGTTCTCGCGCTATGAGACATTCCTGCGCGACGCGCTGCCCCGGGCCGAGGAGCGCCAGGCGCGGCAGTCCCCGCCCACGGCGCTGCCGGGCGTGTTCCCGGCGGACCGGCAGGAGGGCCTGTGCCGCCATCTGTCGGCACGCGCCGGGCTGGAGTTCGACCACGCGCGGCTCGACCGCTCCACCCATCCGTTCTGCGGCGGCACGCCCACGGACGTGCGCATCACCACGCGCTACGACGAGGCCGATCCGGCCCAGGCGCTGATGGGCGTTCTGCATGAGACCGGCCACGCATTGTATGAGCGTGGCCTGCCGAAACCCTATGCCCGCCAGCCAGTCGGCGAGGCGGCGGGTATGGCGGCGCACGAGAGCCAGTCGCTGATCGTCGAGATGCAGTCCTGCCGGTCCGACCCGTTCCTCGCCTGGCTGGGCCCGGAGCTGCATGGCACCTTCGGCGGCACGGCGGAGCCTTATGCCCCCGCCAACCTGTCACGGCTGTGGCGCCGCATCGAGCGCGGCTTCATCCGGGTCGATGCCGACGAGATGACCTATCCGGCCCACGTCATCCTGCGCTTCCGGCTGGAGCAGGCGCTGATCGCCGGCAATCTGCAGGTTGCGGACCTGCCTGGCGCATGGCGGGACGGCATGATGACGCTGCTGGGCGTGGCGCCGCCGGACGACGCGCGCGGCTGCCTGCAGGACATCCATTGGTACGACGGCGGATTCGGCTACTTCCCAAGCTACTCCCTGGGCGCCATGGCGGCGGCGCAGCTTATGGGGGCGGCGCGCCGGGACGTGGAAGGTCTCGACGCCGGGCTGGGCCGCGGCGACCTGGGGCCGCTGGTCGGCTGGCTGCGGCTGCATGTGCACAGCCAGGGCAGCCGGCTGGGTTTCAACGACCTGCTGCGTGCGGCGACTGGCAAGCCGCTGGACCCCGCGGATTTCGAGGCGCATCTCACGGCGCGCTACCTGGCGGACTAACGCTGCGGGGCGCCTAGCCTCAGGCAGTCCGAACCTGCTAGTCACCGCCAAACCCAGGAGGACCGGCCATGGCCGATGCGAACACCACCACCATCGACCTCGACCCGACTGAGGTCGCGCTGATCATCGGCGAGGAGGACGGGTCCATGACCATCCGCGTCGTCCCGGCCCGCGAGCTGGAGGACGGCACGACCGATGTGCCCGAGCCGCACGAGATCGCCATAGCGCTCGCCATGCGGTTGCTGAACGACCCGGATTTCCATGACAGCGTGCTGGATTGGTACGAGGGCCAGGACGACGACGAGGAGGACGCCGACGAGGTGGCGGACGAGGACGAGGACAAAACCAAACCTAAGGACTGACCGGTTCGGGACGGCCAGGGGTTGGATCGGCCGCTGCCGCCCCCTACAGTCTGGGTTATGCGTTATATCTCCACCCGCGGGCAAGCGCCCGTTCGCGACTTCGCTGGCGTGTTGCTGGCCGGGCTGGCCGAGGATGGCGGGTTGTATGTGCCCGAAACCTGGCCGCGCTGGTCGCCCGCCGACCTGCGTGGCCTGCGTGGCCTGCCGTACCATGAGCTCGCCGCCCGCGTGCTGGCGCCGTTTGTCGGCGCGTGCATCCCGTTCGCCACGCTGCAGGCCATGTGCCGGGACGCCTATGCCGGCTTTGGTCATCCGGCCGTGGTGCCGCTGGTGCAGCTCGACGCCAATCTTTGGGCGCAGGAGCTGTTCCACGGGCCGACGCTCGCCTTCAAGGACGTGGCGATGCAGTTGCTGGGCCGCATGTTCGCCTACGTGCTGCAACAGCAGAACCAACGCGTGACGATCGTCGGCGCCACGTCCGGCGACACCGGCTCCGCGGCGATCGAGGCCTGCCGCGACCGGCCCGGCATCGACGTGGTGATTCTGCATCCCCAGGGCCGCACCAGCGAGGTGCAGCGCCGGCAGATGACGACGGTAGGCGCCAGGAACGTCGCCAACATCGCGATCGACGGCACCTTCGACGACTGCCAGGACCTGGTGAAGGCGATGTTCGCCGACGTGCCGTTCCGTCGGGATTTGCACCTTTCGGCGGTGAACAGCATCAACTGGGCCCGCATCGCGGCGCAGATCCCCTATTATGTCGCAGCAGGCCTGGCGCTCGGCGCACCGGAACGGGAGGTCGCGTTCAGCGTCCCCACCGGCAATTTCGGCAACGTGCTGGCGGCCTGGGCGGCGCGGCGCATGGGGGTGCCGATCGCCCGCCTGGTGGTCGCGAGCAACCGCAACGACATCCTGGCGCGCTTCCTGGAGAGCAACGACATGTCGATGCAGGGCGTGGAGCCGAGCCTGTCGCCCAGCATGGACATCCAGGTCAGCAGCAACTTCGAGCGCCTGCTGTTCGAGCTGCTGGACCGCGACCCCGCCGCCACCGCCGCCGCCATGCAGGGTTTTCGCAGCACCGGCCGCATGGACGTGCCGAAGGCCGCCTGGACCCGCGCCCGCACATTGTTCCACGGCTTCCGGCTGGACGATGCGGGGACCGAGGCGGAGATCCGCCGGCTGCACGGCCTCGGCTACCTCGCCGATCCGCACACCGCGATCGGCATCGCCGCCGCCCGGGCGCGGCCCTGCCAGCACATCCCCATGGTCGTCGCCGCCACCGCGCACCCGGCCAAGTTCCCGGACGCCATCGGGCGCGCCACCGGCCAGCGCCCGGCGCTGCCGCCGCGGCTTGCCGACCTGTTCGACCGCACCGAGATATACAATACGGCGCCCAACAGCCTCGACGCCGTCGAGGCGCAGGTCCGCGCCTTCAGCCTCAGGAATGCCGCATGACGGACGCCATACAAGTCACACGCCTGCCCTCCGGCCTGATCGTGGCCACCGAGACCATGGAGCGGGTCGAGACCGTCTCGCTCGGCGCCTACGTCGCGACCGGCACGCGGGGCGAGACGGCGGCGGAGAACGGCGCGTCGCATTTCCTGGAGCATATGGCGTTCAAGGGCACCGCGCGCCGTAGCGCCGCCGGGATTGCCGAGGAGATCGAGAACGTCGGGGGCCAAATCAACGCGTATACCGCCCGCGAGCAGACGGCCTACTACGTCAAGCTGCTCAAGGAGGACCTGGCGCTCGGCGCCGACATCATCGGCGACATTCTGACCCACAGCGCCTTCGCGCCCGAGGAGCTGGAGCGGGAGCGCGGCGTAATTTTGCAGGAGATCGGCCAGGCGAACGACACGCCCGACGACATCATCTTCGACCGCTTCCAGGAGGTCGCCTATCCCGACCAGCCGATGGGCCGCCCGGTGCTGGGCACCGAGCAGGGCATCGCCGGGATGGGACGCGACGTGCTGACCGGCTACATGCGCCGGCACTACGCGGCGGGCAACATCGTGGTCGCCGCCGCCGGGGCACTGACGCATGACGCCGTGGTGGACCTGGCCCGCCAGCATTTCGCCGACCTGCCTTCCGCCATGCCTGGCGCGCTGGTTCCCGGCGCCTACCGCGGCGGCGAGTTCCGCGAGGCGCGCGAGTTGGACCAGGTGCATATCGTGCTCGGCTTTCCCTCCGTCGCCTACGGCGATCCCGACTACTACCCGGTGCTGCTGCTGAGCACCCTGCTGGGCGGCGGCATGTCGTCCCGCCTGTTCCAGGAGATCCGCGAGAAGCGCGGGCTGGTGTACTCGATCTACTCTTTCGCCGCGCCGTTCATGGATGGCGGCCTGTTCGGCATCTATGCCGGGACCGGCGAGGCGGAGGCGGAGGAGCTGGTGCCGGTCACGCTGGAAGAGCTGCGCAAGGTGCAGAACAACGTCACCGAGGCGGAGCTGCACCGCGCGCGTGCTCAGGTGAAGGCGAGCCTGCTGATGTCGCTGGAGAGCACCGGCAGCCGGTGCGAGCAGGTGGCGCGGCAGATCCAGGTGTTCGGCCGCATCGTGCCCACCGCCGAGACGGTCGCCAAGCTGAACGCCGTGACAGTCGATAGCGTGCGGCGCGCCGCCATCCGGGTGTTCCGCGCGGCGCCGACGCTCGCCGCCATGGGTCCAGCCGACAAGGTGCCGCACCTCCCGGCGATTGCGGAGAAGTTGGCGGCATGAGGCAGCTTGACCTCCTCGCCGACCTGATCGGCCGGGCCAAGGCGGCCGGGGCGGATGCGGCCGACGCTATCCTGCTGTCCGGCACATCCATCTCCGTGGAGCGTCGGCTGGGCCGGACTGAAAAGCTTGAGCAGTCGGAGGCGCGCGATCTCGGCCTGCGCGTCTTTGTGGGCGGGCGGTCAGCGATCGTGTCGTCCTCCGCCGCCGATCCCGCCGGCTTCGCAGCGTTGGCGGAGCGCGCCGTAGCGATGGCACGCGTGGTGCCGGAAGACCCGTACGGCGGCCTTGCGGAGCAGGCAGCCGCGCCGGAGCTGATGGCGCTCGATATCAACGACCCGGCCGAGCCTGACGCGGCGGCGCTGGTCGCCCGCGCGTCTGTTGCCGAGGAGGCTGCCCTGGCCGTGGCTGGGGTGACGAACTCGGAGGGGGCGGAGGCGTCCTATAGCCGGTCGGACGTCGCATTGATGTCGTCGGCCGGGTTCGCCGGGCAGTATTCGCGCACGTCGCACTCGGTGTCGGCGGTGGCGCTCGCCGGGGCCGGGACGGACATGCAGCGGGATTACGACGTCGCATCGTCCGTGCATCTGGCGGATTTGGAGGACGCGGCTGGGATCGGTCACACGGCGGGGACTCGGGCGGTGGCACGGATGAACCCGCGCCGGGCACAGACGGCGCGGCTGCCGGTGGTGTACGACCCGCGCGTCGCCAGCAGCCTGCTGAACCATCTAACGGCCGCGATCAACGGCGCCACCATCGTGCGCGGCACCAGTTTTCTCAAGGACATGCTGGGCCAGGCGGTGTTCGCCGCCGGCATCCAGGTGCATGACGACCCGCGCCGGCTGCGCGGCCTGCGGTCCAAGCCGTTCGACGCCGAGGGCGTGCCGACGGGCCCCCGCGCCATCGTGCAGGACGGCGTGCTCACGACGTGGCTGCTGGACAGCCGCAGCGCCCGGCAGTTGGGCCTACGCTCGACCGGGCACGCGGTGCGCGGCACGGGCGGCCCGCCCTCGCCGTCGCCGACCAACCTGTTCATGGCCTCGGGCGCGCTGTCGCCTGCCGCGCTAATGGCAGACATCCGCGAGGGGCTGTATGTGACCGAGCTGATCGGCATGGGCGTGAATGGCATTACCGGCGACTACAGCCGGGGCGCGGCCGGGTTCATGATCCGCGACGGCGCGCTGGCGGAGCCGGTGGCGGAGATCACGATCGCCGGGTCGCTGCTGGCGATGTTCCGGGAGCTGACCCCGGCCAACGATTTGGTGCTGCGGCGCGGGACGGACGCGCCGACCGTGCGGATCGATGGCATGACGCTGGCGGGCGCGTAGCTTCAGAACCTATCGCTGGCTACGGCCGCGGTGACATAACGGGCGGCATCCTCTGTCAACAGCAAACGGGCAGCGACCAGGGCGTCGGCGGCAACCTTCACTTTCGCCGCATAGGCGTCGCGCGTGCCATAGCGCTCCTCAAGCGACAGCCGGGGATCGCCGGTGCGCTCGCGATCGGCTCGGGTACGGGCGAACGGGATGAAGATGCCGTCGCGGTCGCACAGCTCGGACGGCATGTCCTTATAGACGTTGGTGCCGGTGTAGGTGCCGAGTGGCGCCGCCAGATGCGGCAGGCGCAGCCCGGCGACCTCGTTGCCGTCCGCGTCCACGGCGGAAACCATGGTGGGGAAGGGCTGCACCGGGGCGGAAGGCGGGCTGGTCCAGTCCATCAGCCGGCCGATTGGGTTGTCGCCGGGTGCCCAGGTCACGCCGGGGACGGCGGGCATGCGCACCGTTGCGGCCGGCACGCCGGTTTCATCGCCGCGGCGGGGCACCATGCTGTCGGGCGGCAGCGTCCCGGCGCTGACCCAGGCGTCGAGGTTGGACAGCGTGGCCCGCAGCGCCGGCCCGGCGCTGTTGGAATTGCGCGGGTTGGCGCAGTAGCCCGGCGTGCCGGTCGATCCAGAGTGGCCGCCGTGCTGCGTTCCCGCCACCAGCAGCACTCGCACTCCGGGCGGCAGCGCGACATCCGCGCCCGCCGCATCCGTGTGCACCAGCGAAGCGCCCTTCTGCCAGTATTCGGTCGAGGTGTTGCTCTCGATCACCAACGGATCGCTGCCGTCGCCGCGCAGCAGGCTGGGTCCCGGCCCATAGCCGAACGGCGGCCAGATTTCGGGGTAGAACCGGTCCTCGTGCTGGGTCGCGGTGCGGAACGGCATGGCGAAGGGCTCGTTGGCGAACACCTTCCCGGCGCCAGCGATGTGCGGCAGCACGCCGTCGAACACGCGGTGCCCAGCCTCGTCGCGGTTCATGCCGAGTTCGAGGAAATGCCGCAGGAACCGCCCGCTGAGCGAGACGCCGATGGCCAGGGTGCGCCGTATCCCCGGCTCGGTCCGCAAATGGCTGACCAGGTCGCGCGCGGCGGCGAAGCCGATGCCATCGACCGTGGGCCGCGCGGCCTCGTAGGTCAGGTCGTAGATGCGCCGCGGCGTCGGCATGGTGCCGAACGGCAGGAGCTGGATGGTGCTGCTGTCCATCCAGGCGAAATCGTCCAGGGCCAGCGGCGTCGGTGTGTCGGCGCTGCGGCTGCGCACGGTCAGATGCGCGGTCTCCATGTTGGCGACGGGATAGGGCAGGCGGATGCGCGGCATCGCCTCGACGCCGCGGGTGCCGGCGATGAACTCGTGCCGGATGCGGCTTACGATGCCTAGGCCGTCCTGCGTCGCCACGGGGACTCGGATGGTCATGCCGTTATCGGCACGGGTGGCCTCGGGCTGCCAGCCGGACCAGACCATCGTGTCGCCGCGTCGGAAGGTGAAGGCGTTGCCGGCGTCGGCCAGGCTGCGCGGGTCGTTGACGTTGCCGTTCGGCGGTTCCGCGGCGTCGTTGAGCCAGGACATCAGCAGCTTGTTGCCGCGGTTGGTCACGTCATACAGCAGCACGCCGTTGCCGCGGGCCGGGTCGGCCGGGCGCAGGATGAACACGTCGGTGTCGTATTCGACCATGCCGCGCGCGTTGCGGGGCGCGAGGTCCAGCATGGCAATGCCGGCGTTGGCCGGGTCCTTGGGGTCAAGCTCGCCTCGAGCGGTGGCCTGGATGCGGACATACGGCCCGGCGCTGCCAAAACTCGTCCCGCCGGCAAAAGGCTCCTGCGACAGGATGGTGAGCTGCGTCAGACGGGCGACCGCGGGGTCTGCCAGCAGCAGCGCATAGAGACCGAGCACAGCCGCAATCGGGTGCCGCATGATATCCCTCCACCCCGGTGCATCCGGCTGATCAACAGGCTGGGCTGGCGGAACGAGGTTTGTCAACGCGGGCGACCACCGCCGCGGCCACCCCTATTTTCAGCTCTGGAACGGACTATATTCAGCCATGCCAACCGGAGATCTTAGCAAGATGCGTCGTTCCTCCTCCTTCATCGCTGCCATCGCAGTCGCTGCCCTGGCGTTCACGCCCTCGCTCGCCGACGCGCGGGCCGGTGGCGGAAGCTCCATGGGCAGCCGCGGTGGCCGCACCTTCTCGGCGCCGCCCTCGACCAACACGGCGCCGTCCATGGCAGCGCCGATGGATCGCAGCACGACCGCGCGCCCGGCTCCGTCCTCCCCGGGTTTTGGTGCTCCGGCGCCAGCGACCCCGGCGTTTGGCGGCCGTTCCGCCTTTGGGTCCGGCCTGCTTGGCGGGCTGTTGGGAGTGGGCCTGGGCAGCATGCTGTTCGGCGGCGGCATGTTCGGCGGTTCCGGCGGCCTGGGTGGCATGGGTTTCCTCGGCCTGCTGCTCCAGGCTGCGCTGCTGTTCTTCGCGGTGCGTTGGCTGGTCCGCAAGTTTATGAACCGTCAGCCCGCCATGGCCGGTGGTCCCAGCTTCGCGCGCATGCAGCAGCCCGTGAACGCGGCGACTGGCGGAGGTCGCCCTTCGGCACCGTCCGTGCAGATCGGCAAGCCGGACTATGAGGCATTTGACCGTACCCTGCAGGGCGTCCAGGCTGCCTGGTCGAACCAGGACCTCAACGCGTTGCGCGCGCTCTCGACACCGGAGATGGTCAGCTATTTCGGCGAGCAATTGGCCGAGCAGGCGAGCCGCAGCGTGCGGAACACCGTCACCCATGTCAAGCTGGAACAGGGCGACCTGTCCGAAGCATGGTCGGAAGGCAGCCGCGAATATGCGACGGTCGCGATGCGGTTCTCAGCGCTGGATGTGACCCGCGACTCGGCGGGCCGCGTGGTGGACGGCGATGTGGCGCTGCGCACCATGGCGACCGAGCTCTGGACGTTCGTTCGTGCCCCTGGGGGCCAATGGCTGCTTTCGGCGATCCAACAAGGGCGATAGATCCAGAAATAAGCGTTTAAGATCAAAGGCCGTTGGGGAAACCCGGCGGCCTTTTGCGTTCCTGGAGTTCACAAATCAGTCTCGTCACGCTGCATCATCGAAACTTCACGTGCAAATGTGAGTTCTCATAGTCATAGGCCGGTGCGAAGGCTGAGCCGTCCTGACGAAGCGAGGTTCGATCGGTCGCATGAACGCAACCCTCCTTACGCCGAATATCCACCAATACCGCACCGTTTTTATTTCCGACACTCATTTAGGGACTCGCGGTTGCCGCAGCGATTTCCTCGCCGACTTCTTGGGTCAGGTGTCGTGCGAGCATTTGTTTCTAGTCGGTGACATCGTCGATGGTTGGCGGCTGCGCAAATCCTGGTACTGGGACGCCAACCACGACAAGGTCATCCGCCTGATCCTGCGCCACGCCCGCAACGGTGCCGCCGTGACCTACATCCCCGGCAACCACGACGAGATGTTCCGCGCCTGGCTGCCCACCGCAATCGATCCCCATACGCTGGAGGTCGCGGGCATCGCGTTGCGCAACGAGGCGACGCACGTGACCGCGGACGGCAAGAAGCTGTTGGTGATCCACGGCGACGAGTTCGACAGCGTGGTGCGTTATGCCCGGTTCCTGGCAGTCCTCGGCGACGGCGCCTACGTCACGTCGCTGGTCGTCAACCGCTGGTTCAACTCGCTGCGCCGCCGGATGGGCTATCCCTACTGGTCGCTATCGCAGTGGCTGAAGCGCCAGGTCAAGGGCGCCGTGAAAGCCATTGACCTGTTCGAGACGGCGCTGGCGGCCGAGGCCGGGCGCCGTGGGTTCGACGGCGTGGTGTGCGGCCATATCCACCACGCCGAGATGCGCAAGGTGAACGGAGTCCTCTATTTGAACGACGGGGACTGGGTGGAGAGCTGCACAGCGCTCGTCGAGCACCACGATGGCCGGTTGGAGCTGCTGGACTGGGCAGTCGTCAACAAGCTGTCGTTCTTCACCCCGCGTGAGTCCGTGGCGGCGGAGGCTGCCTGACGGGTCTGCCCGGCTCCATCCGGCCGTGCCATCCTCGGCGCGCCATGCGCATTCTGATCGTCTCGGACGCATGGCACCCCCAAATCAACGGCGTCGTCCGCACCCTGTCCATGGTGGCGGCCGAACTGACCAGTCTGGGCCATTTTGTTGAGGTAATCGGGCCCGACCGGTTCCGCACGGTCGCCCTGCCGACCTACGCCAGCATTCGCGTGGCCCTGGCGCCTAGCCGTCGCCTGACTGCTGTCATCGACGCGTTCCGGCCCGATGCGCTGCATATCGCGACCGAGGGACCACTGGGCCATGCCGCGCGGCGCTGGGCACTGCGGCGCGGCATGGCCTTCACGACATCGTTCCACACGCGGTTTCCGGAGTACCTGCACGTCCGGACGCGCCTGCCGCCTGCATGGACCTATGCCTGGCTGCGCCGGTTCCACAATGCCGGGTCGGCAATGATGGTCGCGACCGACAGCCTGCGGCGTGAACTGGCGGCCCGCGGGTTCCGCAACGCGCGGGCTTGGACCCGCGGCGTGGACCTGGCGCGGTTCAAGCCCAGGCCGCCTGATGCGGCGCAGGGCGACATGGCCTATCCCCGCCCAATATTCCTCTATGTCGGCCGTGTCGCGGTGGAGAAGAACCTGGGAGCCTTTCTATCGCTTGATCTGCCCGGCACGAAGCTCGTGGTGGGAGACGGGCCACAGCGGCATCATCTCGCGCGGAGCCATCCGCAGGCGCACTTCGTGGGCGAGCGGCATGGCGCGGCGCTGGCGCGGAGCTATGCCGAGGCCGACGTGTTCGTGTTTCCCTCGCTGACCGACACGTTCGGATTGGTGCTGCTGGAAAGCCTCGCCTCAGGCACGCCGATCGCGGCGCATCCGGTGACCGGGCCGGCCGATATCCTGGAGGGTGCGCCGCCGGGCGTGGGCGCGCTGGACCATGACCTGCGGGCAGCCGCGCTGCGCGCCCTGAGTGGCGACCGGGCAGCCTGCCGTGCCCATGCCGAACGGTTCTCCTGGCGGGCATGCGCCGAAGCGTTCCTCGCGAACCTCGTGGTCATCGGACCCGGCTCCCACAGAACGCGGACCTGAGGTTTGCGGCGCTGCGAGCCGCATGCTACCGCCGCGCCATGCCTTCCGGCCAAATCCCTTGATCAAACGCCTGCTTCGCCATCCCCGCACCCTGGCGCTGGGCACCCAGGCGCTCGGCTCGTACCTGCGCTTTGCGCTCCGCACCACGCGCTGGACGCTGCAAGGAGTGGAGCTGGGGCATTTCATGCACGGCACCCCCGCGGTGTTCGCCTTCTGGCACGAGTGCCTGCCGCTGATGCCGGCCCTGTGGACCCGGGCGTTGCGGGAGCGCGCGGCGGCGCATGGGCGGCGGGGCCGGATGCACGTCCTGGTCAGCCGCCACCAGGACGGCCGGCTGATCGGCGACATGATGCGCGGCTTCGGCCTGGACCTGGTGCATGGCTCGTCATCCAAGGGCGCGGCGCAGAAGGGCGGCGCCTCCGGGCTGCGCGCCTTGTTGGCTTTGTTGGCGGGCGGCGATCAGGTGGTGATCACCCCCGACGGCCCGCGCGGCCCGCGGCGGCAGGTCGCCCGCGGTGTGGCGCAACTGGCGGCGCTGGCCGGGGTGCCGGTACTGCCCTGCGCCGCGCGGTCAACCCGCCGCCGGGTGCTGCCGACCTGGGACCGCATGATCCTGCCGCTGCCGTTCGGCCGCGGCGTGCTGGTGTGCGGCGCGCCGATCTACGTATCGCGAGACCGTTGGACCGACAGCCTGCCGGAAATCGCCGCTGCCCTGTCCAGGGCCGCGGACGAGGCGGAGGCGCTGTGCGCGGCGTAGTCGCGGGGCTTTGGCGCAACGGCGCTACCCTGGCGGCTCCTGGCCTGCGTGCGATGTTGCGACGACGGGTGAGCCGGGGCAAGGAGATCGCGTCCCGCCTGCCAGAGCGCGAGGGGATCGATCCGACGCCCCGGCCCGCCGGGCGACTAATCTGGCTGCACGCTGCCAGCGTGGGGGAGAGCCAATCGATCCTGCCGGTGCTGTCCGCCCTGCGCAGCCAAGCGCCGGACACCTCGATCCTGCTCACCACCGGCACAGTCACCTCCGCCGCCCTGCTGGCCGAGCGGCTGCCGGCGCTTGGGCTGTCCGGGCTTGAGCGCCGCAGCGTGCTGCACCGCTTCGTGCCGCTCGACGTGCCGGCCTGGGTGGCGCGGTTCCTCGACCATTGGCGGCCGGACGTGGCGGGGTTCGTGGAAAGCGAGCTGTGGCCCAACCTGATCGGCGGCTGCCAGGCGCGCGGCATCCCGATGATGCTGGTGAACGCCCGCATGTCGGCCCGCAGCCTGCGTGGATGGCAGCGCGTGCCAGACCTTGCGCGGCAGATGCTGGGGACGTTCGACAGGGTCCAGGCCCAGTCGGCGGCCGACGCTGCGCGTTTGCGCCTACTCGGCGCCCGCGATGTGGACGCGCCGGGAAACCTGAAGCTGGCGGCGGCGGCGCTCCCCGCCGATCCCGTCGAGCTTGCCCGGCTGCGTGCCCTGATCGGCTCCCGCCCGGTTTGGTTGGCGTCCAGCACGCATCCCGGCGAGGAAGACGTGGCGGGCCGGGTGCATTGCGGCCTTGCCGCCGCTCATCCGGGCCTGCTGACCATCGTGGCGCCACGCCATCCGGAGCGGGGAGCAGCGGTCGCGGTGGCGCTCGATGCGCCCCGTCGGGCGGCTGGACAGGACCCAGGGCCGGGGATCTGGGTTGCGGACACGCTGGGGGAACTCGGACTGCTGTATCGCCTGGCGCCGCTGGCCTTCGTCGGCCGCAGCCTGGTGGGGCAGGGCGGGCAGAACCCGCTGGAGCCGGCCCGTCTGGGCTGCGCCATCGCGGTCGGGCCGCATACTGCGAACTTCGCCGAGTCCGTGCAGATGCTGGAGACGGCTGGCGCGCTCACTCGGGTCACTGATGCTGGCGAGTTGGCAGGCTGGGTGGATAGCATGCTGCATGATCCCAGCCGGAAGCACGCCGCCGGTATCGCAGCCCGTGCTGTGGCCCATGGTGCGGCCGGTCTGCCGGAGCGGACTGCGGCGGCGCTGCTGTCGCTGATTCGGCACTGATGCGGCCGCCGGCATTCTGGCAACAGGACGGCGTGTTGCCCCGGCTGCTTGCCCCCGCGGGCGTGATGGTCGCAGCACTTACCGCCCGGCGCGTGGCCCGATCAGGTTGGCGCCCCCCGGTGCCGGTGCTGTGCTGCGGCAACGCTGGCTTCGGCGGAGCGGGCAAGACCACCGTGGCGCTGGATCTGGCGCAACGGCTGGTGGCGCGCGGCGTGGCCGTGCATTGCCTGACACGCGGCTATCATGGTCGGTCGCGTGGCGTCTTGCGGGTCGATCCCGCTTTGCACGATGCGAGTCTGGTGGGGGATGAGCCGCTGTTGTTGGCGGCAATCGCACCCACCTGGGTCGCGGCCGACCGCGCTGCCGGCGCCCGTGCGGCGGTGGCGGTCGGGGCGCAGGCGCTGCTGATGGACGACGGGTTGCAGAACCCCACGCTGGTCCAGGACGCGGCATTGCTGGTGGTGGACGGCGCCGTGGGGTTCGGCAATGGCCGGGTCATGCCGGCCGGGCCGCTCCGAGAGCCGGTGAATGCTGCGGCGGCGCGATGCCGGGTGGCGATGCTGATTGGACCGGATGCCGCTGGAGCGTGCGCTGCCCTGCCGCCGGGCCTACCGGTGTTGCATGCGACGCTGGAGCCCGAAATGGCGTTGCCGGGCCTGCGGGTGCTGGCGTTCTGCGGCATCGCCCGTCCTGCCAAATTCTACGCCACCCTGCGCCAGGCTGGCGCCACTGTGGCGGAGTGCATGGATTTCCCGGATCACCACCGTTTTACGAGCATCGAGCTGGACCGGATGCTCACTCGCGCCAAGGTGCTTGATGCCACGCCGGTCACCACGCCCAAGGACGCGGTGCGCCTGCCCGGTGCGGTCCGCAGCCAAGTCCGGGTGGTCGGCGCTTTGCTGCGCTGGGCTGACCCGGCGGCGCTCGAACGCCTGCTGGCCGAAATCGTGCCATGAATCTTGCGCATCGGGCCGAGGCGCTGCTAGCGCAAGCCGCTTTGCACTTGCTGCGTGCCTTGGGACCCATTGCATCAAGCAATTTGTGTGGAACGCTGGCCCGCGGCATCGGGCCGTTGCTGCCGGTCTCACGCATCGCCGACACCAATTTGTGCGCGGCTATACCGGAGCTGGATGCAGCGGCGCGCCGCCGGATTGTCCGCGGTGTCTGGGACAATCTGGGTCGCACTGTTGGCGAACTGCCGCACATCGCCCGCCTGCATGAGACCTTAAGCGGTCCGGGCTGGCAGTTTGTCGGCGAGGAAACACTGCGCTGGCTGGCGGTGAAGGGAGGTCCGGCGATCTTTTTCAGTGGCCATATCGGCAACTGGGAGGTTCTGCCGGTCGCCGCGGCGGCGCATGGGATTCCGGTCTCGCTATTTTATCGCCCGGCGGAAAACAAGCAGATCGATGCCTTGATCCTGGACCTACGGCGGCAGGCGACGCATGCAGGCATACACATGTTTCCCAAGGGCGCTGCCGGCGCCCGCCAATCGCTCGCGCACTTGTCGCGTGGCGGCCGGCTGGCGATGCTGATGGATCAAAAGATGAATGACGGAATCGAAGCCCGGTTCTTCGGTCGTCCGGCCATGACGGCACCGGCGTTGGCGGCCTTGGCATTACGCCTGCGCTGTCCGGTCATCCCAGGCTACGTTGAGCGGCTGGGCCCCGCCCGCTTCCGGGTAATATGTGAGCCGCCGCTTGCCCTTCCGGACACCGGCGACCGCCCAGTTGATATTAAGACTCTGACGCAGATGGTAAACGACACCTTAGAGCGCTGGATCAGGGCCAAGCCGGAAAGTTGGCTATGGCTGCACCGCCGCTGGCCGAAAACTAATATTTAGCCTTAACTGGGATTTTCACAATCTCAGGCAAAGGCGACCGTTCCAACAACTTGATCGCGGGGCGCGGCTTGCCCGATGCTGCACCGATTGTGGCATCTTGCTGCTCTATGATCTCCTGGGCTGGCATGTCGCCGTTCAGGCCGACCAGCGCCGTGCTGGGCACGCGCCGGTTGCTGCTGCGGGTTCCATCGACATAGGTCACGTCGAAGGCCACGAAGCTGCTTTCGATCTTCTTCTTAGGCGGCATCAATATCCCCTGGGCTGGTTCCCTCGGCTGGCGCCGTCTCCGCTCCGGTCTCGCCCTCGGTCTTGCGACGTGCTGCGGCCTCTTCTTTATCGCGCAGCTTTTCGTCTTTCTTGGCTTGTTTGGCGCGGTTCCGCTCGGCCCGCTGCATGTTGTAGTTGGGCTTGAAGACCATCAGGATTCCTTGCGGCGAAGGGTGGAAAAAGGCCGCGCTTCAGCTTTGGCCGAGCTGGCTTTCCCGCACGACGCGCTCATGACCGTCGCGGGAATTCTTGATGCGGTATTGCAGGTCCCGGGTCTCGCTGGGCATCTGCCGCACCACAGTGTAGCTCCCCCGCGGCGCATTGCCATCGAATGCGCTGGGGGAGAACTCCACCTTCTGGCCGAAAGCGAACTTATGGGCTGCCATGCAGGTCGCCTCCGGCCGCTGCCACGACAGCAGCTCTAGGATTGATAGATTACGCGGCTTGTAGGTTGACCGCAGAGGTCTTGCCCTGCTGGCCGCGCTCAAGCTCGAAGCTCAGCTTCTGGCCCTCGTTCAGCGAGCCCATGCCCGCACGCTCGACCGCAGAGATATGCACGAACACGTCCTTGCTGCCGTCATCCGGCTGGATGAAACCAAAACCCTTTTGCGCGTTGAACCACTTAACCGTTCCGACTGCCATAGTATGCTCTCCATAGACACGGCGGCCCGCACGGTGCAGGCCGAATTACTTTTACATTAGGGAGCACCGGAAAAGCTGCGAACCCTGAAAACCGGGGTTCAACAAGCATCGATCCAAAGACTGGCTGGCCCAACACGAAAAGCGCCATGCCTTACATGGACCTTCGATGCCTAAATGTAAAGCAGGCCGACACACTATGTTCAGATCGGCAACGCTCCCTGCCCGGATCGAGTCGCACCATCTGCCGTGGCCGCCGCCTCTCCGTCGCCAAACCGCAACCGCAATCGCTCGCCCGGCGTCACCCGTGCGGCCGTAGTGATCGCCTGCCCGGCCGCATCGAGCACCAGGGCATAGCCACGCGCCAGCACCGTCTGGATCGACACCGACTCGAGCCGCGCAGCCATTCCGGCCAGCCGCGTCCGCGACTCGCGCAGTCCGCCCTGCAGCGGAGCCGGCGACAGCCGTCCCAGGGCAGCCCCGGCACGCCCCCGGTGCTGGGCCGCTGCCTGACGCAGCCCACCACCCAACCGAGACGCCGCCAGCGTCACCGCCGCCCGCCGTATCGTCGCAACACCCTGCGGGTTCGGCACGCGCAACTCGACCTGCACCAGAGCAGCGCGACGGGCCCGCACCAGGTTCGGCAACGCCAGCACCAGGCGCAGGCTGCGCGTCTCGATCGCCTGACGCGCGGCACGCATGGTCCCGGGCAGGTCCGGCATGCCGCGCTCCGCCTGGGCCAGCGCCGCACGGCGGGTTGCCAGCAGGTTCGGCAGCGCCATCGCCAACCGCTGCATCCGATCATCCAGGCGCTGTCGTGCGCTGCCCAGCAGGTTTGGCAGATCGGGCAGGCCGCGCTCGGCCCCGCTCAGCCGCAGCCGTCGCTCCTGCGTCATCCGGTGCAGCCCGGCGGACAGCCGCGCCGCCTCCTGCGCCACATTCGCCAGCAACTCGGCCCGCACCGGCACTGCCAGCTCGGCCGCCGCAGTCGGCGTCGGCGCACGGCGGTCGGCCGCGAGGTCGATCAGCGTGTGGTCCGTCTCGTGCCCCACGGCGGAGATCAGCGAGATGCGGCAGGCGCAGGCGGCACGGACTACGGCCTCGTCGTTGAAGGCCATCAGGTCCTCCAGGCTGCCGCCGCCACGCGCGACGATCAGCACGTCCGGCCGCGGAATGCTGCCGCCCGGCGCGATGCGGTCGAAGCCGGCGATGGCGGCGGCGATGCGGATGGCCGCGCCCTCGCCTTGCACCGGCACCGGCCAGACCAGGATCGGACGCGGGAAGCGCCGCAGGATCGTGGTCTTGATGTCCTGCAGCACCGCGCCCTGGGCCGAGGTCACCACGCCCACGACGGCAGGCAGCAACGGGATGCGCCGCTTGCGGCCGTTGTCGAACAGCCCCTCCGCCACCAGGCGGGCGCGCAACGCCTCGATGCGGGCCAGCAGCGCCCCGGCGCCGGCGTAGTCCATGCGCTCGACGATCAACTGGTAGGAGCTGCGTTCGCCGTAGGACGACACGCGGCCGGTCGCGATCACCTCGACGCCGTTCTCGGGCACCAGGCCCAGGCGTGACACCGTGCCCTTCCACACGACGCCGCTGATCTTGCCGCCCTCGTCCTTCAGCGAGAAATACATGTGGCCGGACGGGTAGCGCTTGTATTCGGTGATCTCTCCCCGCACGCGGACGCGGCCGAACGCGCCCTCCAGCGTGCGCTTCACCGCGCCGGAAATTTCGGAAACGGTGTATTCCGGGATGTTGGAGGCGGTCGGCATCAGATCGTCCATGCGCTGAACCTATGCTACACGCGGATAAGATTGAAGCGGGGGGCGGGATGCGGGTTCTGGTGGTCGGCTCGGGTGGTCGGGAGCACGCGCTGGCCTGGGCGCTATCGGCGTCGCCGCTGTTGACCAAGCTGTGGGTGGCGCCGGGCAATCCCGGCACCGCGTTGATGGCGGAGAACGTCGGCATCGCGGCCTTGGACACCGACCGGCTGGTGCAGTTCGCCCGGGAGAACGCGGTCGATTTGGTGGTGCCGGGTTCCGAGGGACCGCTGGTCGCCGGCCTGGCGGACGCGATGGCGCAGGCCGGCATTCGCTGCATCGGCCCGACCGCCGCTGCGGCGCGGCTCGAAGGCAGCAAGGCGTTCGCCAAGCAGCTTTGCGACGACGCCGGCATCCCCACCCCACTGTGGGAGCAGTTTTCCGACGCGGAGGAGGCTCGCGCATTAATCCGCCGGCGGGGCGCGCCAGTCGTAGTGAAGGCGGACGGCTTGGCATCGGGCAAGGGCGTCGTGGTGGCAGCCACGATCGAGGAAGCCGAGGCAGCGATCGACGCCATCATGCGCGACCGCTCGTTCGGCGACAGCGGTACCAGCGTGGTGATCGAGGAGTGCCTGGCGGGCGAGGAGGTCAGCCTGTTTGCGCTATGCGATGGCACGGATGCGGTGTTCCTGGGCGCCGCGCAGGATCACAAGCGGCTGGGCGACGGCGACATTGGGCCGAACACCGGCGGCATGGGCGCGCTGTCCCCGGTTCCGGGCTTCGATCCCGGCCCAGCGATGGACGGCTTCGTCCGGCCCGTCTTGAATGAGCTGGCCCGCCGCGGCACGCCGTTCCGCGGCGTCCTGTTCGCCGGGCTGATGCTGACGGCAGACGGCGCCAAGCTGATCGAGTACAACGTGCGTTTTGGCGATCCGGAGTGCCAGGCGCTGTTGCCCCGGCTGCGCAGCGACCTGCTGCCGGCGCTGCTAGCGGCCTGCGATGGCGAGCTGGGCCGGTTCGACCTGCGGTGGAATGCCGGGGCCGCGGTCGCGCTGGTCATGGCGGCACCCGGCTATCCGGCGGCGCCCGAGCTCGGCTCCGACATCGGCGACCTCAGCGCGGCGGCGGCTGTACCCGGCGCGCTGGTGTTCCAGGCGGGCACGCGGTTTGACAGCGGGCACTTGCTGGCCGATGGCGGCCGGGTGCTGACGATCTGCGGCACTGGGGCGGATTTGGCATCGGCCCGGACGGTGGCGTATCAGGCGGCCGGGCTGGTGCCATGGAGGGAGGGCTTCTATCGCCGGGATATCGGGGTGCGCGCCTAGCCGCGCAGCCCTTGGAAGAAATTCTGCAACAGCACTGCGCACTCCCTCTCCCGCACGCCACCCACCACCTCCGGCCGGTGCAGGCAACCCGGCGCGCTGAACACGCGCGGCCCGTGCTCGATCCCGCCGCCCTTGGGATCATAGGCGCCGAACACCACGCGGCGGATGCGGAAATGCACCAGGGCGGCGGCGCACATCGGGCAGGGCTCGAGCGTCACCACCAAATCGCAGCCGGGCAGGCGCGGCGTGCCCAGGCGCCGAGCCGCATCCCGCAGCGCCAGCATCTCGGCGTGCGCGCTGGCGTCCCGATCCGCCTCCGTCCGGTTGCCGGCGCACGCCAGCACCGTGCCGTCGGGGCCGAGCACCACGGCGCCGACCGGAACCTCGCCCAGCGCCGCCGCTGCCCGGGCCTCCGCCAGCGCCTGGTCCATAGGGGTCATCCGGCCTGCTTGCTCCCGATCCCCAAGCGGGTCTAGTCACGCGGCATGACCGCGCGCATCAGACCCCTCATCGGCGTGACCCTGGATGCGGAGCCGCCCGGCGGATACTCGAAATATCCCTGGTATGCCCTCCGTGCCAACTACACCCAGGCAATTGCCGGCAGCGGCGGCCTGCCGGTGGCGCTGCCGCACGACCCTGGCCTTGCGGCAAACTACCTCGACCGCATCGACGCCCTGGTCGTCACCGGCGGCGCCTTCGACGTGGACCCAGCGCTGTACGGCGACAGCGAGCGGCACGCGACCGTCACGCTGAAGGAGACCCGCACCGCGTCCGAGCTGGCCCTGGTGCGCGGCGCGCTGGCCCGCGACATGCCGGTGCTGGGCATCTGCGGCGGCGAGCAGTTGCTGATCGTGGCGCTCGGCGGATCGCTCATGCAGCACATCCCGGACAGCGTCCCGGACGCGATGGAGCACGAACAGCCCAGCCCGCGCGACCAGCCGGGCCACATCGTCGCCATCGTGCCGGGCACCCTGCTGCACCGGGTCGTCGGCGCCTCGACCATGCAGGTGAACTCCGCCCACCATCAGGCGGTGCTGAATGCCGGGCGCTGGGCCACGGTGAACGCGACCGCCCCGGACGGCGTGATCGAGGGGATCGAGGACGCGCGCTACAGCTTCTGCCTGGGCGTGCAGTGGCACCCGGAGTTCCTGATCGATCCCGGCGACAAGCGCATCCTCGACGCCCTGGTCGCGGCGGCCGGGGGATGACCGAGGAGGGCGCGGCCGACGGGGGCACAACCGAGGCGGGGGCGGTCCGCGGCGAACGCATCGCCAAGTGGCTCGCCCGCGCCGGCGTCGCCAGCCGACGCGACGCGGAGAAGCTGCTGGCCGAGGGCGTGGTCGCGGTAAACGGCGCGGTAGTGACGCATCCCGCCACCTTCATCGACCCCGACGACATCGTTCAGGTGCGCGGCGCCGTGGTCGATGCGCCCGATCGGACCCGGCTGTGGCGCTATCATAAGCCCGAGGGCCTGGTGACCACCCATCGCGACCCGCAGGGCCGGCCCACCGTGTTCGACAAGCTGCCGCCCGGGCTGCCCCGCGTCGTCAGCATCGGCCGGCTGGACCTGAACAGCGAGGGGCTGCTGTTGCTGACCAACGACGGCGCGCTGGCCCGGCGGCTGGAGCTGCCGGCCAATGGCTGGATCCGCCGCTACCGTGTCCGGGTCTATGGCGCGATCGACAACCGGGCGCTGGGAAACCTAGTCCGCGGCGTCACGGTCGAAGGCGTGCGCTATGGCCCGATCGAGGCGATGCTCGACGCCCGCACCGGCACCAACGCCTGGCTGAGCATCGCGCTGAAGGAGGGCCGCAACCGCGAGGTGCGCAAGGTCATGGCGCATCTGGGCCTGCAGGTCACCCGGCTGATCCGCGTCGCCTATGGCCCGTTCCAGCTCGGCAACCTCGACCGCGGCGCGGTGGACGAGATCACTGGCAAGGTGCTGCGCGAACAGCTTTCGGAGGCGGATCGGCCGGAGGCAACCAGGCCCAAGCTGCCGAAGGCGGGCCAGGCCTGACCAGTGCCTGATGCATGCGCATAATTGCCGGCGCCTGGCGTGGCCGTATATTGTTAGCGCCGCCGGGCGATACGACGCGTCCGACCGCCGATCGGGTGCGCCAGGCGCTGTTTGATCGCCTGCTGCATGCGCCTTGGGCCGGTCGGGCGGCAATCGACGGCGTCCGGGTGTTGGACGCCTTCGCCGGCACTGGCGCGTTGGGGCTCGAGGCGCTGTCGCGCGGGGCTGGACATGCGACGTTCCTGGAGAATGGGCGCGCGGCCCTCACGGCGCTGCGTGCCAACGTCGCGGCCTGCCGGGCGGAGGCGCGCTGCACGATCCTGCCGGTCAGCGCGCTTCGGCCGCCGCCGGGCCAGGCCTGCGGGTTGCTGTTCCTTGATCCGCCCTATGGACAGGACCTGGTCGCTACGGCGCTCATTGCCCTGCAGGCGGCTGGTTGGATTGCGCCCGATGCGCTGATTACGGCCGAACTCGGCCGGAACGATGCCCTGCCACGCCCGGACCCGGTGGATGACCGCATCCAGGGTGCGGCGCGCGTGGTGGTGTGGCGCGCGTGATCAGGAAAGCAGACGGCAGATAAAGCGACACTGCCAGGAATATCTCCAGGCTGACCCTTTCAGATAGTTCTATGACATTGTTTGCCGGCTTGGCCGCGTTCCATGACGTTTTCGTCGCCACTGCGTATTTTGGCTGAACGTTTTGTTTTGAACTGCGTATTTACTCTCGGACGGGTAAAGGCAAGTTACGTCCGTTCATGCACGAACTAGAAACCAGAGGAAAGCCAAATGCCGAAGCAGGAACACACGGAAGCCGCGGATCACCACGAGAAGGCTGCGAAGGCGCACCGCACGGCAGCGGAGCACCACGGCAAGGACGACCACGCGACCGCCACCAAGCACTCCGAAGCGGCCCATGCGGCGTCGAGCACGGCGCATAAGACCTCGACGGCGGCGCACGGCAAGAGCGCTGCAAAGTCGAAGGCCAAGTAGCCGGGCGGGCGGGCGGATATTCCGCCCGCCTTTCTCCCGTCAAAGGGCGCCTCTGTGGCGACGCATCGTATGGACGACCAGCAGAATACCAGCTAACGCAGTGCGATTATCGCCCCGATCCGGCGATACGATGGCGGCCAACGTTGCCGCGCAAGAGCAACGTAGAACAAAACGCGGGCCTCGGTCCGAGGCCCTTGATCAATCACCGGGAGATCGTTGCATGGCATTACCGACCGAACCAGTGGGATCGCTACCGCGTCCCGCGACGCTGCAAGCCGCCATCAAGGGCTTCGATGAGGGGACCGTCACGCGGGCGCAACTCACCGCCGAGCAGGACACCGCTTGCCAGGACTCGATCACCCGCATGGAGGCGACCGGCTCGCCGATCGTGTCGGACGGCGAGCAGCGGGCGTCGAGCTTTGCGACCTATCCGCTCACCGACACCCTGGCCGGGACGGGCCTTGCCGATCATCTGGCCGGCGATGGGCAGTACTTCGCGATCTTCAGCGACGGGCACCATCGCCAGTTGCCGCGACTGACCGGCGGGCCGTTCCGCTACAAGACCTTCGCGGCCGACTACCTCGCCAAGGCCATGCCGATGGCCCACAGGCCGCTGAAACAGGCGGTGATCGCGCCCTCCATGCTGGCGCTGCTGTATCCGCTGGACGGCGAGGTCGCGGGCTATAGCCGCGAGCAGTTCCTGGCCGACCTCTGCGACGAGTGCGAGAAGGACATCCGCAAGTGCTTCGCCGCCGGGGCTGCCCGCGTGTCGATCGACTTCACCGAGGGCCGGCTCGCCTGCCGCAACGATCCGAACAACCCGTGGACCGGACGCGGCATGCTGGAGCATTTCATCGAGTTGAACAACCGCGTCATCGACCGCTTCGACGCGGCCGAGCGCCGGAACATCGGCATCCACACCTGCCCCGGCGGCGACTGCGACGCGACGCACAGCGCCGACGTGGACTATGCCGAGCTGCTGCCGAGCATGTTCAAGATGAACGCCGGCTATTTCCTGATGCAGCTCTCGAGCGAGCCCGACAAGGAGCACGTCTATCGGCTCATTGGCGAGCATAGCCGGGCGGACGCCAACGGAGTGCCGCAGGTCTGCTTCATCGGCGTGATCAACCCGCAGAACCCACGGGTCGAGACGGCGGAGGAGGTATGCGACGCCCTGCTGACCGCATCGAAGCACATCCCCAAGGAGCGCCTCGGCTCCACCGACGACTGCGGTTTCTCGCCGTTCAGCGTCGATGTGAAGCCGAAGCACGGCTCCCCCGACATCGCACGGGACATCGCGTTCCAGAAGATTATGGAACGGGTGAAGGGCACCAAGCTGGCCTCCGAGAAGCTTGGGCTTTCCAGCTAACGGTCGGTGCCTACCAGAAAACACTTGCCGGGATCATTACAGAAACCTGGCGGGTGCTACGGTGATAGGGCCGCGTTGCGCCATTGGACGATCTTCGGCAGCAGCGTACCGCGTGAACAAAGCTTTCTAGACCAGGATCGCAGCACCCGCTTCCAAAGACTGGCGGATCCCCTGCAACTCGTCCTTGATCTGAGCAAGTTTGTCCGTCGGCAGGCCGATCGCCTCGGCGACGGTGCACGGAATGTGCTGCGCCCGCGCCCGCAGGTCGCGCCCGGCCTGCGTCAGTTCGGTCCGCACGAGGCGTTCGTCTTTCTTGTCGCGGCTGCGACGGACCAGCCCAGCCTGCTCCATCCGCTTCAGCATGGGCGTCAAAGTGCCGGAGTTCAGGTGCAGTTGCTCGCCGAGCGCACGGACCGTCAGGCCGTCCTCCTGCCACAGTACCAGCATGACGATGTATTGCGGATAGGTCAGCCGCAGCTCGGCGAGAATCGGCGCGTAGGTCTTGCCGAGCGCCAGGGTTGCCGAATACAGCGCAAAGCAGAACTGCGCCTCAAGGTCGAGATTGTCGTTGCCTGCCGATGCCTGCTGCCGCGCTGCCGTTGCCATTAAACCTACGATCCGCTGAACCAGTTATAACCCTGATCTTCCCACCATCCACCGGGATAGTCATTGGTGACAAAAATAGCGGTAATGTGTTTGGGATTTTTGAATCCCAGCTTGGTCGGCACCCGCAACTTGACCGGAAAGCCATACTTGTCCGGCAACGGCGCATCACGGAAATCGGTGGCGAGGATGGTCTGCGGATGCAGCGCCGTCGCCATGTCGATGCTGCTATAGTAGCGGTCGGCGCATTTGAAGCCGACATAACGCGCCCGCGTGTCCGCCCCGACGCGCTCAAGGAAGCTGCGGAACGGCACGCCGGACCACTCGCCGATGGCGCTCCAGCCCTCGATGCAGATGTGCCGGGTGATCTGGCTGGCCTGCGGCATGGCGCGCAGCTTGGACAATGTCCAGGGCGTCTTGTCCTGCACCAGGCCGGAGACCTCAAGCTTCCAAGTATCGCCGTCCACCTCCGGAGCATTGTCCTCCGGATAGTAGGCATTGAACGGGAATGGGTCGGTGATCTCGCTGGCGGCAAAGGTCGGCGCGAGGCGGTTGGCGTCGAACAGCCAGGCCTGCACCCGGTCGTTGAACCGCGACACTGCCGATAGCGCTCGGTCCACCGCGTCCCCGTCCGACAGGTTGCATCCGGTCAGCATCGTCAGCGCGCCCAGCGACAGGCCGGAGCGCAGCAGCAAGCGCCGCTCCACCCGCTTCAGCTCGGGAGCCACCTGGTCAGCCAAAATCCTCCGGTCGATACGGTTCACGACTCCAACTCCCTGGCGGTCACCTCGACCCGGGCGCGGCCGGTGATCATCGCCCATAACGTGCTGGGGACGATTGCCACCAGGGCCAGGTGCACGACCGTAAATCCGACGATCCCTGCCATCGCGACAAAATGGATGCGCCGCACAAATTCGTAGCCGCCAAGCAGGCCGACCAACCCTTGGAACTGCACGGGCTTCCACAGGCCAAGCCCGGAAACCACCGCCGCCACTACAAGCAGCAGCACCAAAACATACAGCAACCGCTGCACCGCGTTGTAGGTGCCGAGCTTGTGGACGAGGCGGAACGTCAGCGCCTCCTTCAGATCCCGCCAGACCTCGCTCGGGCCGATCGGCAGGAAGCTGCGCATGAAATGCCGCCCGGCCAGGCCATTGGCCAGATACACCAGGCCGTTGGCCACCAGCAGCCACATCGCCGCTAGGTGCCAGGCGATCGCACCGCCCAGCCAGCCGCCCAGCGTCGCCCAGCCTGGAAAGCTGAAGCCGAAAAGCGGGCTGGCATTGTAGATCCGCCAGCCGCTCATGATCATGACGACGATCGCAATGGCGTTCAGCCAATGCGTGACGCGCACCACCAGCGGATGAATGACTATCAGCGGAAAGTGGGCAGGCTGGGCGGCGCTCATGCTTGTCTCAGGCTCCGTTTTACATGGGTGGAACGGTGCCGTTCGCTCCGGCGATCACGGCGTCGGCGGTGACGCTCGTGGCACCCTTCGGGCTGAACACCACGACGCGGGCGCCGGGCTTCAGGATGGCGCTGTCGGCGGGCTTGATGGTCACGACGGGAACATCGTCCGGCACCACGACCGTCTTGCTGCCGCCCTTGTAGTCGATGACCATGCTGCGGCCGTTGGTGGTCTGCACTGCGCCGACCGCGCCATTGGTCATGGTATTGCCGCCCGTCAGATCCCAGCCGTAGTGGCCATCGCCCATGCCGCGCAGGCTCTCGTCGATGATCGTGACCTCCAGCGCCTTCAACGTGCCGTCCGGCAGCGGCGCCGCGGCGATGCCGACATAGGAATTTGGCTTCACGTCCGACAGGCTCGCAGCCTCCGCGACCATCATCTTCGTCTTCGCCGTCAGTGCGACCGGGACAGTCTGACCGTTGCGGGACTTCGTCTCCAGCGTCTGGCCGCTGAAGCTGCCGATTGTGCCGCGGGTGATGGTCATCGGCGCCTCCTGTGCCCATGCGACGCTGGAGAGCAGCGATGCGGCAAAGGCGAGGCCGGTTATAACCTTGATCATGGACGTTCCTTTTGGGTTGACGGGGACGCGCATCCTACATTCAGTAATCGGTCACGCGCAATCAAATTACGCGCATTCGGTATTGGCGCATGAATTTTGAGGTGCTGCGGCTCGGCACCGGATCGACAACATCAGACCGAACCGGAACGCCGCGCGCGCGTTATCTTCTGCATACGACCAAAAGGGAGGATAATATGCGAGGATTGACTTTGGCTGTGGTGATACTGCTCTGCCCGTTGGCATCATATGCCCAGGCACCCGCGCCAGGCAGCAATGCAGGCGGTGCCGTCGGCCCAAGCGTTACCAATCCAACCGCTCCGTTGGGCACGGCACCTCCCGGCACGCCCGACGGAGACACCGCCGGGGATCGGGCATTGCGCGACGCCGCGGGCCAGAACGTGATCGGAAAGACGGAGACTCCGGTCACCGCGGTGCCTGGCAACACCACGGGACCGGATAGCGGCGTCCGAAAGTAGGCTCGGCGGTCAGATCTCGCGCTGTTCCATCATCCTCGCAATGCTGTCCGCCTGGCGGATGGCGAGCGAGACGATGGTCAGCGTGGGATTGCAGGCGGCACCGCTGGTGAACTGGCTGCCGTCCGATACGAACAGGTTCTTGATGTCGTGCGTCTGGCCGAACTTGTTAATCACGCCGTCGCGCGGCTTCTCGCTCATCCGGTTGGTGCCCATGTTGTGCGTGCTCGGGTAGGGCGGCGTCGGGATCAGCCGGGTGGCGCCCACAGCGGAATACACCGCTGATCCCTGCTGCACCGCGTGCGCCCGCATGGCGATGTCGTTCGGATGATCGTCGAAGTGCACGCTGGCGACCGGCATGCCGAACTTGTCCTTGGCCTTCGGGTCCAGGGTGATGCGGTTGGTCTCGCGCGCCATATCCTCGCCGATCAGCCACATGCCGGCCATGTTGCTGTAGCTGTCCATGGCGCTGGTGAAGCTGCGGCCCCAGGCGCCAGGGTCCATGAACGCCGCCATAAACGGCACGCCGAGCGAGACTGTTTCCATCTCGTAACCGCCGACGAAGCCGCGCTTGGTGTCGTGCCGGGACTCGTCGCGGATGATGCCGGCCATGGTGGTGCCGCGGTACATGTGCACGGGCTTCTCGAAAATGCCATAGACGTTGCCGGTCATGTGCCGCATGTAGTTGCGCCCGACCTGGCCGCTGCTGTTGGCGAGGCCGTCCGGGAACATGCTGGACGCGCTGTTGAGCAGCAGGCGCGGGCTCTCGATCGAGTTGCCGGCTACCGCGACCACGCGCGCCTTCTGCTTGTGCAGCGCGCCGTCCGGGCTGGCATAGACGACCCCGGTCACCTTGCCCTGCGGGTCGTGCTCGATCTTGACCACGTTGCTGTTCGGCCGCACCTCGAGCTTGCCGGTGTCCTCGCCCTTGGGGATCTCGGTATAGAGCGTGGACCACTTGGCGCCGGATTTGCAGCCCTGGAAGCAGAAGCCGATCTGCTGGCAGGAGCCGCGGCCGTCGCGCGGCTGGCTGTTGATCGCCATCCGCCCGGTGTGCACCTCCTTGTAGCCGATCTTGGTGGCCCCGGCCTCCATCACCTTGAAATTGTTGTTGCCGGGCAGCCCGGGAATGCCGTTAGTACGGGTGACGCCCATCTTGTACTCGGCCTTTGCGTAGTATGGCGCGAGGTCGGCGAGGGTGATCGGCCAGTCCAGCAGGTTGGCGTCCGGCAATGCGCCATAGGTGGTGCGGGTCTTGAACTCGTGCTCCTCGAACCGCAGGCTAGCCCCGGCCCAGTGCACCGTGGAGCCGCCGACCGCCTTGACGATCCAGGCCGGCAGGTTCGGGAAGTCCTTGCCGACCCGCCAGGTGCCCGACGTGGTGCGCATGTCGGACCAGGCGAGCTGGGCGAAGCTCGCCCACTCGTCGTTGACGAAGTCCGCGCTCTCATAGCGTCCGCCGGCCTCGAGGATCACCACGCGGACCCCCTTCTGCGCCAGTTCGTTGCCAAGCGTGCCGCCGCCAGCACCGGAGCCGATGATGACGACCACGCCGTCGTCGTTCAGATCGAATTGTGCCATGATACGCGCCCCTATGCCGTCGGCAGCCAGTTGATGTCGTCGAAGCCGCGGGCCAGGTAGCCACCATGCTCGGCGGACGATCCCTCATAGCCGAATTTTGGCCAGATCTCCGGCTGGTTATACAGCGACACCACCAGGTCGGACCGCAGCGTGCGGAAGAACTTCGTATGCTCGATCCCGCGCAGCAGCGCGACCCGGTCGGCCTCCCAGGCCACGTTGAGGTAGTTGCTGCTGTGTGCGTCCTGCGCGTCCTGGTCGAGGCGGGCGATGCCCTCGGCGACCATGGCCTTCACTGCCTCGTCCTTACCGGCCTTGGCGTCCCACGGCGTGACCGCGGCGACATAGAACACATCGCCAATGTGATCGTGCGGGAAGATGTCGCGCGCGGCCTTGACCAGCGTCGCCATAGAGTGCGGCGCGATGGCCTTCGCGCCCTGCGCCCACGCCGCGTCGGCGCTGATGCTCGCCCCGGCAACAATCGCTGCCGGCACCGCAGCGCCAGTGGTGCGCAGGAAGTTACGCCGGCTGAACTGCGTGCGGCGATCGATCTCTCTCATAAACAGTCTCCCCAGTGTTTGTGTCGAACTAGCCGAAACGCCCGTGCCGCTGCAGCACCTCGATGCTGTAGCCGTCCGGATCCTTAACAAAGAAGAAGCGCCCAAGCAGTGCGCCGTCCCGCTGCAGCTCGCGGATCGGGCCGGGTGCCGCGCCGGCCGCCTCCATCTTCGTCCGCTCCGCGTCAAGGTCATCGACCGCAACGGCGATGTGCCCATAGCCGTCGCCGAGTTCATACGGCTCGGTCCGGTTGTGGTTGACCGTCAGCTCCATCTCGAAGGTGGAGGCCGGGTCGCGCATATAGATTAAAGTGAAGCTGTCAAACGGGTAGCGGTCCACGATCTCTAGTCCCATGGCCGCACGGTAGAACGCGACGGCCCGGCCCTCGTCCAGCACGCGGATCATCGAGTGAATCGGCTTTGCCATTCAGTGCTGCTCTTTCAGATAGCCGATGATCGCCTGGCGCACCTGCGGGTTGGCCTGGCGGTAGCCCATGACACCGCCCTTGATCACCGCTTGCGGATTGGTGAGGTAGGGATCGAGATGCGCCTCGTCCCATGCCCAGTCCGCATCGGCAAAACCGGCGGAGTATTTATAGCCGGGCAGGGTGCCCGCCTTGCGGCCATAGACGCCGGCAAGGCTCGGGCCCTGCCGCACCTCTCCGGCAACCAGCGAATGGCAGGTGCCGCACTGACGGCGGAACAGCGTGGCGCCGTCCGGCGCCTCCGTCTGGGGCAGGGCCATCTGCGCCTGGGCCGGAAATGCCAGGGTTAACCGGGCCAGGGTAAGCATCCGTCGCGTCGTCGCCTCCATCGGTGTTTTTCAAGCCTCTTTGGGCTTTTCGGCATTCTAACCTGTTCGAAGCAGGCCATTGCAGCAATTAACGATCACGTGCAATCGATTTTCACCGATGCGGCCACAGGATGGGCAGTTTAGTCCAGCGAATTGTGAACGCTCGTCACTCGCCGCGGAACATGCGCTCGTTCAGCAGATAGCGCAGGCCGCGGCTCCAGGAGTCGTCCGTGTTGCCGCGGATATCCACGCTCTCGGCACGCAGCGTTCGTCCGGTGCTGGCCTCCTCCACCACAAGATTCACGTTCAGAATTAAGTTGCTCACCTTCTGCACCCAACCATAGGCGACCTGCTGAGCGCCGAGCTCACGCGCCAGATCCAGCTCACAGCCGTTGCAGCCACGGATGGAATCAACTCTCGCCAACCGGTCCTGCACGGGGCTGACGTCCACCAGTTTGAAGTGGCCGCGCAGCCCGTCCTTCAATTGCTGGTCCAGGCGCTGCAGCCGAGCCATCTCCTCCGGCGTGGACGGGGCCGGCGAGGTGTTGGTCAAGGCAAAATTGAACACCGCGACCGTCGGCAGGGTTTGTGCCACGGCCGGCGTGCCGAGCCCGGCGAGTAGGCCAGCCAGGACCAATGATCTCATTGCGTTTTGTCCCTAAGGTCGAATGTTTTCAAGACTATCTGCTAACCCCGCTAATCACAACGGGGCCGGGTGAACCCGACCACAGCAGCAGCCGGCGCTGCCAGCGCAGCGTTCTGAGCCGGAAAAGCCGGGCGCTGGCACGGAAAAGCCCGGCATGAAAGATGAATGGCCCGCTACACTACAGGTGGAACAGGCCTGGGTGAGCCGATGGCGGTTGGGTCGAGCCGGACCCGGCAGTTCTGCCAGGGCAATCCGCCCGTCCGTAGATCGGCCCAGATACGCAAGGTGGCAAAATGTCGGATTGCGGCCTCCGCCGGCATCTGCGAGCCGTGCAGGAGCAGGATTATAATAGCTAGTATCGCAATGACCGGCGATAGCCGCAGCCCGGCGGGTGGCGGGCCCGTCAGCACGACCAAGGCAGTCGCACCGAGTACGCCGACAACGCCGGCGACAGCGACGTCCACGCTGGTATGAAGGTGCAACGCTAGCCGGGACAGTCCAATGACGACCGCAAGCCCGGCCGAGATCAGGATCGTCCAACGCCAGTCGCCGCCGGCCCGTCGCACCAGCAGTCCGAAAAATCCGCCGATTGCGGTCGCGGCGCCGGCGGTGTGCCCGCTCGGACTACGCAGTCCCTCGACGACTAGGGGACCGCAGGCCAGGCATGCGAGCTTGAGCAGGAATATGACGATCCAGGTGCAGGTGATCACGCCGATCCAAGCGAGTGCGCCGCGGCGCCACCCCGAGAGGCCGAAACCAATGGCAACTACGATAGCCGCTGGCAACAATACCGCCTGGTCCGCAAAATCCGTGACAAACATTGCAAAATTCACCAGCCTGGGTCTCCGTTGTGATCCAGCGTGGCCTGGTCGGCACGCCAGGGTAGGATCATGACGTCACGCATCTATCCAACAACCTCAACACTGTTCAGGACTGGGCCGTTATAAACGATCCGGCATC
>JAABUS010002322.1_pt1 | contig 36482 bp, 30 predicted proteins | sample 5560161 | NCBI WGS metagenome assembly JAABUS01 (sample SAMN10711885, study PRJNA513376) | rock metagenome | isolation source: Antarctica rocks | place: Antarctica: Victoria Land, Trio Nunatak nord | collected 2016-01-04
GAATTGACGGGAATCTAGCAATTAGGAGACCAAGTGCACTGAGATGAAGATACCTTATGATCGATGTGTCGACTTGACCTGCCTCTCTTTGGTCTTTGACATGCGCACTGTTCTGGGCCGAGTTGACTGTAGACAAGGCCCGGGATGTGGCAGCCATTTCTTGGGATTTCGCATGGCCATGTACGACCTTTGTCTCTGGCGGACCACTGGTAGCTTGCGCGCTCTCAGTACAACTGTTGTGTATCTGAAGAGTGAACAATTGCTCGACAAGACCGGTGATCCTGCAAGTCATTAGCCACCGAACATCCATTAGTTCGCAGAGTCATCGACTAACACTTCCGCGTCTCGGGGCCATTGAAGTAGTTGTGCCAACTCTGCATTGTTATTTTTCGGCCACTGTGTAGATCCCCTACCCTGAACATGAAGGTATCGGTACGTTGTCCCTGCTGGGTCTGAGTTTCGGGTTAACTTAGCAGCAAAATGTCTAATGTCGCTAAGCAGTGCGTTAGGCTCCCCTCTGGAGCATTCTCCTACACCTTTTTCGATAAAGCCTAGTCTAAGGCACAGCTCTCTAGCAGTCGCCATGATAATGTTTGCATAGCAGTCGATTCAAAAGGGACGGTGTAGGGGACGAACTCAGCTGAAGTGGTAAGAGTACCGAGTTGCAAGAGAGAGCTCACTTCGTCAAAGTTGAAGGTGCAGGGGAAGACGCGGATAGTTTGTGTGCAGGTGAGAACGCGCCAGATTCGCGATGGTCTTGGCGTCGTTTTACAAGGCACGGGCACCAAGGCTTTCTCACGTTCTATTCTTAGCGCTTACAATATGTATCACTGGGGGACAAAAGTCGCGGTAGCATAAGCGGTCAATTCGAGCCTCGGTTATTCTCGCTTATGCTGATGCTGCCAGAAGGCTCAGGACTCTGCTTGGCAAGATTTCAGCAAACACACTTCTTGGGAACGAGACGGGATGAGCATGAACGAGATGAACATGAGCGTGAACGACATGAGCTCGAACAGAAGCAGACATCATTACTATCGTAAGATAAAGAGAAACACAATGAGCCGCTCAGACAGACAGAATCAAATTCATCTCGCTTTATTATACATAGTTTATGATGCAGAGATTCTATCATATCGATCAGTGTGCAATCGACATATGTATCTATTCACTGATTCATTCTGATTGATCAACACTCTCTCTTTTTTGACGTCAGTCTCTCTATTTTGCAGTCCTGTTCTCTCTTGTCTTGTGTGAAGCCGTCACACCTCCTTGAAGTCGGTTAAGAGCATTCATAATCGAACCTTAATCTTATCGCGCTTCCGTATTTCGAGGTCGCTACTGTATCATTCTTGAGGCGAAATAGCAGAGGCAGTAGGACTCGCTGCTAGCATTTTGACTATCACAGTGAACGTCATTGAGAATATCAAGTACGCCAAAACATACTGTTGAGCGACTGAAGAGCTAGAAGCATAACAGGTAAAGGGCACTTTGGGAGCAATACTGCGACCCTCGTTCCATGAAGACGATCAAATCATGCGAGGCTTATATTCTTTTCATTTTAGGAACAAGTCGAGTAGTTCGTCAATGTGATGAGAGAGATCGGCAATCAACCTGCTGTTTCTCTGCCGACCGTAATCACGACAGCTCTTTCTAGAGCTAAGCTTATGCTCGATAATTTGGACCAGCTCATGCAGGTGAAGCTGCTCAAAAGTGCAGACGGTTCAAGTCGAACTCCTCGAAGAGCTTGAGCTCGAAACAAGTTCAAAGTCAATAGAGCCAAAAGCGAACCCCCTGTTGAGCTGGCCATTCGCCTTCTTCACGCCACCGTTGAACCTGGGCGTGTACGGTTTCAAAACGACGACACGGACGCTGTACTACTGCTGAACGGCGAGAGCTTTCTTTCAAATTTCACCATCGTTGTCGTTCTAACTGGCTTTGGGCGGCCCGAAAACAGAATATCGATGAATTAGCTCAGGCTCTACAGCGGCCGCATGCTTGTCTTCAATCAGGAACGTCATGAGGTACTTCGTGTGAGTGTCGCAGATAACATAGAGTTCAATAACGGTTCGGCCGTCAGGCAAGCCCACCTAGGGAAGAAAGATGAGATCGTGCTGGATTTAGTCGTTAAGATGGCGCGTGCTGTGGTAACGAAGGGGCGTGCGATGATTTTGCTGGTGGTGCAAGAGCTGACATCTCATGCAGAGACGGCCGATTCAGCGACAGTGGTGCTTCGATGGCCCACAATATAGGCTTGTGGCCTCATTTCAGAGCATGTCACCTCGGCAGTGGTCTTTGCGGCGATGAAGCTCGGCCAGAACGTCGAAAAGCTCTGTTCGGCGATAATGCGACGCTGACTTCGTTTACTGTTCTGCTCAAACAGTCCTGCTTCATGATCTGAAGAGTTGAGGGACGAGTACAGCTTAAAGGTACGTTCAATCCAGCCACGGGAGAAGCGACTGATTGTGGCAATACCTAGGTCCTCGAGCTAGCTGTCCGAGTACCTCAGAATGTTCTTGAAGTACTCAACCTTACGTCGATATCAGCCATAGCGAGTAGCCTTCGCGGCCGCCTTCTTCGAGCCCTGCGTGGACTTTTTGCCCTTGATGAGGCCCCGCTTATGCTCATCCAGCCAACGGTAGAAGGTGATGCTCGTGTTGGTGTCGAAAGAGGGGTTTTCCTGAAGGGCGGTGGCAAGTTGAGTCGTCATCTTCAGGTGGGATTTGAGGATTTGAGGACACGAGCACTAGTTGATAGCAGAATGCGATGGGAATAGCGACAGCGACAGCGACAGGTGTGTGAATACGCTACAGAACGGAGGAATAGCACGGCAGCGACCAACAAATTTTATTACATCCTTCCAGCCTCTGCCAGCCAGCCAGCCAACCAGCATACTGTAAGATAAAGCGCGGAGCGCTCCATCGAGCAGGTAGGCTGTCCATTCAGGGAGCAGGCGAGGCTGGAAAGACGCTTCGTTCTCATACTACAGCCACCCTGCTCGGCTAATATAAGAAGGCAGGCCATACCTCCGAGAACAGGGCTGCAAATTAAAGAGACTGACGCCAAAAAAGAGAGGGTGATGATCAACCAGGAATCAGCGGACAGATACATATGCCGGTCGCACACTGATCGTTATCATATAATCTCTGCATCATACACTATGTATAATAAAACGAGACGATTTTGATTCAGCCTGTCTGAACGGCTCATTGTGTTTCTCTTTACCGTATGATAGTAATGATGCCTGCTCCGAGCCCATGTCGTTCACGCCCATTTCGTTCACGCTCAACTCGTCCGTCTTGTTCACGCCCATCTCGTTCATGCCCATCTCGTTCAAGCCCGTCTCGTTCGAGCCCATCTCGTTTATGTCCGACGCTAGCAAGCCTCGTTCATCTTCTGATGGCAAAAACAGGCCGAATCTCAAAGCTGCGTATGTGATTCTTGGCAAGCCCTTCGCCTAGCCCTTTGTTGGCCTTCTCTCTCAGCCTGCACAGGGCTTCGTCGCCGATGTACTCGCTATCTCCGAAGTCAAAGCTGTCAAGGTTGTCATTCCAAAAGAATGCCCGTCCCTGTGTGCTCTCGAACTCCCACCGCCGCTGCACCTTCATGTCGTTATCCGCGGACTGCAGATCCGACTGCGCGTCGACGATAATGAATAACACTTTTAGATGAAAGAAATACCGAAACATCTCGGGTAATGTGATGATCTCACTTCGAAGCAGCGCCTCAGGCACGGCGATGCGCGTGAGGTCCGGTTTGATGTCGACAAGCTGTCCAAAGAGATCCGGTTGGAATTGTCGATCGTCAGGCTCGCAGAGGAAGTCGTCCCATTTGTCAAGTGCAATGTATAGCGCATCACGCATTGGGTCAAAAGGGCGCACAAAGACAGGGTACTGTCTATCCTCTCGGGGGCGTATCTCGATATCCTGCTCGCGAACCCAGCCTAGGGCGATGCCACGGGCCTCGCGGTTAACCACAACTAGCGGTACATCAAATTGGACATCGTCTAACAAGTCGTGGCCGAACTCGAAGTTTAGATTGTTCTCGTCGTTTTCAGGGTCATAACCCTCGTTGGATTTCGATAGGCGTCGGGGGCACCAACACCCCTTTCTGTAGAAGTACAAGGCTGGCCCGACTTTGTCAGGCAGGGCGTCACGCCATATCTGGTTGCGTAGCTCTGGAGAGAGGCTCGAGAAGAGAGGAAATGTAGAAAAGTTGGTTGCCGCTGCTGCCATGATCTTTGGGAAGTCTAACTTATGCGGCTATGTATGAGTAATATGAAAGAGTCCCTCTGGGGTGACGGATACGGACGAAAGACTTTCAGCGGGGCTCTTGCGTGATGTGGCTCGATGTGGCCGGCTTGAGAAACGTGCTCTGCCCGCTTACTCTCGTACCGATCTGATAATATTCCTTACGATGATTTCGCTAAGCTTTGATTTGATGGCCCCGCTGCTAATAGTCAGCCAGTTTCCGAGTTCTGCACGGATACTACATATGGAGCACTGGGTATACTACATATGAAGAAGCGCTGGGGGGGGAGGGGGGGGAGGGGGGGCAGTGGGGTTGATTTTACAGCTCTGGTTCTTATTTTGCACATTCGCCACTAAATTTGATGGGATAAGTGCATTTGTCAACGAGAAGATTTTTACTATTTTTGAGCGATTTCGAGGGTTAAGGATATGATGCATTAGGGATCAGATTCAGGGATGGGCAGATCGTGGCGCGAAGGGGTAGGGGATGTGCTGCTCCGTTAACTCCAATTTCTGGTAACAAGACTCGTAGAAAGGAGCTTTCTTTGCTCTCCGAAAGGTCAAATATCAGGCCAGGCCCAATCAGGCCTTACACCCACCCAATAGCACGAAGTTTGGACGTTCCGCCAAGCACCGTTCGGAGCGTTTTGGGAAGGCTTCAAACAAGACCCTCCGAAGCCAATAAACCCAGATCAGGAAGGCCCATATCAATTACCCCCTGAGCAGTTAGAATACTGTGACGTCAGTTACGATCGAAGCCTAAAATCATCTGAAAAAGAACATCGAGATTGATTTAAAGGTGAGAACTCTCAACGCAACACTACGAGCTTACGAAATTTCTCACTGACTGATTGTTGATTAATTAGTAGTAATTGTGTATTGATGAATGAGTACGAAGTAAGGTAGTTGTAGGTGTAAAGGTTCGTATTGAGCTCAGGCGTTAGCGTGACTCTTAGCTTCGGACATTTTGCATGGTCGGCCGAGCTTTAGCATGGGTCAGCCGAGCTACATCCTCGGGGCCGGCTATCTCGCTTGCTCCCGCTGCCGCTATCCGTAGACCCCACTAATACTCCCGATTCTATATATTTTTCAAGATATCTCGCATCGTCAACATCAGTTTAGAAACCATCGCTCCCATCATCACCAATCTAGCAGCCGTATCCCACGACGACGATGCTGTTGGAAATAGGGGAGATGGTAATCTCCGCCTTCTTAGGGCTGGTAGGGCTGGGGCCCGCTAGTAGAGTTTTCTCAATATGCCCCCATATGACCTCGTATTCCAACAGATGCTCCAAGATCTCCGAGCGCCCAGCTGCAAGTAGAGCTGGACCAGCAGGCAAGCTGAGGTAAGCCAGCCCTAAGAGTAGACTAACGTTACAAATAAGCGAACGTCTGAGGAAACTGAGGTGAGCTTTACACACTGTTAGATTGCCAGAACACCCCACTTCAGTGTCAGAGTATTCCCCCAACCTCCTCTTGCGCTCCGACTCTCTTCACCATACCGTCTTTTGCCCTTCGCCTCGGGCACCTGCTGTGCTATCGTCCGTGTCTTGTAGTCTTGTAGGTGCCATCGAGGATGGCTTCTACGCAGGCCTCAGAGAAGCCCATGAGCGAGAAGCAGCGTTTAAAGCTTGATAATTTCGCCAACAAGAAGGAGAAGCAAGCACAGCAGGTGCAGCAGCAACAACCCAATGGTGTTTCTAAGGAGAAGAAATCCAAGAAGCAGGATGTTCCTGCTGTCGAGTCGAAAGATTGGGTAGAGGAGACACCAGCTGGACAGAAAAAGATCTTGAAACCACTGGACGATGACTTCCACAAGGCGTACGTACCGAAGGTAGTCGAATCTGCCTGGTACAACTTCTGGGAGGACCAAGGACTTTTCAAACCACGAACAGAAAAGAATGGCAGTCTCAAGTCGAAAGGCAAATACGTTATTGCTATACCGCCGCCCAATGTATGGACTCATGTGTTGACAGCATTGTCATCTGCTAACGCTGGTCGTAGGTGACTGGCAAACTACATATCGGACACGCTCTGGCACTCTCATTAGAAGACACCCTTATCAGGTGGCATCGTATGCGGCAGTTCTCAACGTTATACATCCCTGGCTGCGATCATGCAGGCATTGCAACCCAAGCCGTTGTCGAGAAGCAGCTCGCGAGACATCCAAAAGATGGCAAGTCCAAGAGGCAGGATTTCAGTCGACCTGAATTCGTGCAGTTATGCCAGGACTGGAAGGAGGATTACCATAAAGAGATAAACAAGACGACACGCAGACTTGGCGTCTCTGTGGACTGGTCGCGGGAAGCCTTCACAATGAATCCGCAGTTGTCAATAGCGGTAACTGAGACTTTCGTGCAACTACATTCAGAAGGCCTCATATACCGAGCCAACAGGCTTGTACATTGGTCATGTCGCCTCTCCACAGCTTTATCTACACTTGAGGTGGACCAGAAAGAGCTTGAAGGGACGACGAAGCTTGACGTGCCTGGCTATGACAAGAAGATTGAATTTGGAACACTCACGTATTTCAAATACCCAATCGATGGCTCTGACCAGACGATAGAAGTTGCAACAACAAGACCGGAGACGATACTGGGCGATACTGGCATTGCTGTGCACCCTCAGGACGATAGATATAAGAACTTTGTTGGCAAGACTGCGCAACACCCGATAATACCTGATAGGAAGTTGAGGATCATCGCCGATGAATATGTCGAGAGAGAGTTCGGTACTGGCGCAGTCAAGCTGACACCTGCTCATGATCACAACGATTTTAACCTTGGCAAGAAACACAATCTGCCATTCATCAACATCCTGAACGAGGACGGTATTCTCAACAGCAACGCTGGTCACTATGCCGGAGAGAAGAGGTTCAATGCGAGATATGGCGTTATCGAGGAGCTCAAGAAACTAGGCCTCTATACGAAGCAAGAGCCGAACAAGATGCTTGTTCCGATATGCAGCCGATCAGGAGATGTTATTGAGCCGCTACTGAAACCCCAATGGTGGATGAGAATGGAGCCGTTGACGAAACCTGCCATAGATGTGGTTGAAAGCGGCGAACTCGTTATCCGACCAGAGCTACAGAAACGACAATATTTGCAATGGATGCGAAACCTCCAGGACTGGTGCCTGTCGAGACAATTGTGGTGGGGCCATCAGATACCGGCATATTACATCAGTATCGAGGGTGAAGATGGTGGGGATGATGCCAACGATAACTACTGGGTATGTGGCAGGACAGAACGGGAGGCTCAGGAGAAGGCAGAAAAGAAATTTCCTGGCAAGAAAGTGACACTCAAGCGAGACGAGGACGTCTTAGATACCTGGTTCAGCTCTGCACTTTGGCCGTTCAGTACCCTCGGATGGCCAGACAAGACGTCAGATCTCGAAAACTACTTTCCGAACACGACTATGGAGACAGGTTGGGACATCCTACCGTTCTGGGTCAGCCGCATGATCATGTTCTCTCTAAAACTGACCGGCAAAGTGCCCTTCACTGAGGTCTTCTGCCATGGCTTGATACGGGATAGCAACGGTCGAAAAATGTCTAAATCACTCGGCAATGTCGTTGACCCGATTGATATACTTGACGGTATCAGCCTCGATGGCCTGCATCAAAAGCTGCTAGAAGGTAACCTAGCCCAGAACGAGGTCAAGAATGCCGAAAAATACCAGAAGAAGGCCTTCCCACAAGGCATTCCTGAGGTGGGGGCCGATGCCTTGCGGTTCTCGCTCGTCAACTACACTCAAGCATCTGGCAGCGATATCAATTTTGACGTAAAGACGATGCACGGCTACCGAAGATTCTGTAACAAGATCTACCAGGCCACGAAATATGTCCTTGGAAAGCTCGGCGATGATTTTGTTCCTCGTGAGAGCAGTGCTTTAACAGGAAAGGAGAGTCTGCCAGAGAAGTGGATCCTGACAAAGATGAACACCGCCGCAAAACAAATTAACCAGGCACTCGAAGAGCGTGAATTCGCAAGGTCGACCCAGATCATTTACCGGTACTTGTACGATGAACTGTTCGATATCTACATCGAGAACTCGAAGTCGATCATCTCAGACGGCACGCCCGAAGAAGCTCGTTCAGCTATGGACACACTCTACACCACGCTCGAGTCTGGCTTGCGACTCATGTCTCCGTTCATGCCCTTCCTGACTGAAGAGCTTTGGCAGCGGCTACCACGCAGACCAAACGACAACACGTCCTCGATCACAATCGCTGAGTATCCGGAGTATGAGTCGTCTTTTGACGACCCGAGATCCAAGACAGCCTATGAGCTTGTACTGGGCTGCTCAAAAGGTATCCGTTCACTAATAGCGGACTATGCTGTTAAGGATAAAGGCGTGGCTCATATCGCACCTCTGAATCAAATGTCACATGATACCGCGTCCGCTCAGCTTTCCGCGATCGAGTCACTCAGTGGCAAGACACCAGTGGATATCAGCATTCTGAAGGCTGGAGAAATCAGCCCCACTGGCTGTGCAGTCTTCCCTGTTTCCGCTGACGCGAACGTCTATCTTGAAGTCAAGGATCGCATACAAGATGCTGGAAAGGAGGCTGAAAAGGTCAAGGCGAAGTTGGATGAAGCAAGAAAGGACCAAGATGACATCGACTCGCTCAAGGCAGAGCTGAGCAAAGTACAGGGCAAGGATGTCACTGAGGCCATGCAATCAGCCGAGAGCCGGAAGCGGGATGTCGAAGCCAGATTGCGGGCATTGGAAGAGACCGTCACGATCTTTGAGAAGATGATGGTTTAGGCTGCGTGTGACCCTGCTGGGCTCACAGTATGGCTGGAAGGTGCTATCTGATAACAGGACCTTACCAGGCCAGAACGTACATAGACTCTTTGAGAGAATACAACAGATACTTTAACTTCACTAATGCTCATACCTTTGTGAGTGCTACACTGGGGAAGTCGTTATCGTGGAACTGTCTCGTAGATATATCGGACGAGGGGGACCTGATCTGGTGGGACTTCAAGTATGAGTTTGGTTTTAAAATGGACCTATTGCACACTACTACTTGAGCCTCACAGATACTATAAGTTTAAGATAGAGAAAGCGAAGATCCCATCAAAAGAAAATACGCCCGGTCAATTCTAAACCACTTCTTGCAACTAACAGATCTCCACCTCCGCCGCTGTCTCCCATGGATCAGACCCGGTCCGGCACAAGCGGCAGATTACGCTAATGGATACTCAAGCTGCAGATGTAGGCGTGCACAATGAAATGCTCGTTTCAACATGCTAATAGATTATTGGACATTCGCATACTTGAGCTGTGTTGTTCAAACACACGTCGATTAGCTGTTGGAGCAAGATCCATCATCGACAGATGCACTCGCTCAAGGACTACAGACATATATCAAGCACTGCGAGTCCCTCATTCTATCACTGCTCAATACCCATAAGGCTCAACAATTGTTCGCTCCAACCGCCGAAGGACTAGCACACACGGTCACTTGCGTCGAAGACATCTATAGAGTCGATGTAGCGGCAGAAGCGCTACTGCCCGAGTCACACTGGGAATCGCAATCACACCTTCGGCACGAGAGACTGCAAGAGTTGAAGGTCCACACCGCTGGACAGAGTCATGATATCAACCAAGCGTCGGCTGGCAGAGCCGTCTCTTCGCCGCGTTCGTGTCCAATACAGAGTATTGACCCACGTCGACTACTGCTCGATCCAGGGCCGGCTCTTCCCCCAACACCATCTCCGTCTCCGGAAAGCGGAGGTCCAAGCCCGGTCGCGCGAAAAATCCTTCAGAAGGACAATAAGAAGAGTGGCAGATTAGCTATTAGACCGGTAACGCGGGATCGAGGCGGCGGAAGGATCGGTGGAACGTTTCGAGAAGGGAAGGTCTCATCGCATCCACCGAAACCGACCGATCCGTTGAGCTTCATCATATCTATACCAACCACCGCCGTTCCATCTCAACATATACTCCATACTCTCCGTCTCTCCTGCGGCTCTACCGGAACCGCTAATATGGAAATTCTGATCAAGCTGTTTTACGGGATCGCGAGTCCTGGTGCTTTTTTCGAGCTTCGCGACGTGTGCCTCTTGTCGTACACAGCTCGAGAGCTAGTCCCTCGTGACCCGGATACCAATCAGAATTTACAAACCCTGGACCGGCTAAGCTCAATTGGTTGCACTACCGCTCTTCTGCGACGCACGTATCTGGCGCACCTGGTTGAACTGCGCAACACGCGGACTAGTCTCCATGTCGAGAAGTCATCTAGCCCCTTCACCCGTAGACGGAAGAGAAAAACAGAGTCTGATCGATATGGGAGAGCATCCTCTAAGGCTATCGACGAGTTAATGCTAGAGGCATATCCGAAGCTTAATACGGATGATGTCATTTATCACAAGCAGCGCGACTCGTTGAAAAACCGGCTGGCAAGGGGCCGGAATTGGCAGATGCTGCAACAGAGCCTCTCTCCAAGAATACTGTGCGTAGTTCCTCGACGAGGTCCTATGGCAGTTTCCGACAGTCAGTGAGTATAGAAACGCGAAGAGATCTTTGACAAGGAGACTAATGCTAGGAAGGGTTGAGGCTATCCCGGTGTCGCAATTTGAAGATTTCGTCAAGCTCCTGATTAAACATAGACGTCGATTTTTGATGGATGTTAGTGACAAGCTGACCGGGAAGGTGCTAGATGTTTTCTCGGGACTTGCACAAGCTGATAGATTTCTATTTGAGGACACGACGGCTGATCAGCTCGAGGCAGAGGCATTTGAAAGTCCGGCGCTTGTCGCGTATTGCGACAAGCGCCCCTTCATTCTTGGCCACACTGATACTGGTTGAAGAATCCATGCTGAAAGTAGCGAAATGGTAGCGGCGCAGCTTGAATGAGTGCTAGATTGAACCATGATGACGAAGTAGACTCTTTGCTGGAAAGACCGACCATCAAGTCGGCTTTTTGGGGAATGAACAATCTGGTGGCAGAGCAGTAATCGCCTGGCCGTCCCGTTAGTACATGGATAGCTGGTCTCTCTAATCATGAAAGGACTACTGATGAAGTGTAGATCTGATAATTGTCTAGAGGTATGTGTTCTAGGTTTTCTGCCACAATTGGCGCTAGCCCCAACCAGGCTAGCGGGCTGTTTAACGGCACTGCAACAACTATGTTCCTAATTGGACGACTACTCCTCCTGCTCCCTCCTACTGTAGCTCCTACTGCAGCTTCTATTGCTTCAACAACTACTCAACGGTGACTGCTAATGCCATACCGAGCGTGGCTTGGTCATGAATCATAATGTGTTCATACAAAGTACGGCCTTCGAAAGACTTCTGTGTTTCTGCATTTCATCGCGACCTCTCTTGCTTCAAGTGGTCGTTTTCGAAGCTTGACAATGTGTGAGGACGCCGAAGTGCTGGCCACGGGCTACAGACACCTCTACGATCTTGATATAAGCCAATGCCAGCTGGGTGCGACAGAATCAAAATCACCTGCGCCATGCGTGATCGGGTCCGCTATTCATGACGCTGGACCCTTGTACTAGACCTGTACTGATGTGGCCAGTGCTACCCATTGACCCAAACACGGACCACATTGGGGACCTTGATTCGCATGTGACTGCTCTACGCTGTACAACCAACTCCAAGCTGTGTGCTAGATATCCACGACATATCATGACCGAGTTGAAATCCTTTTCTCGATGCCTGTGCCGTCGCAATGATCTCGAGTAAGTCTGGCCTCGAATTTTGGCCTCAGAACGTAACGTCGAGCTGATAGACAAAACATGATCCAATGTAACATTTGGTTATTCAGGTGCTATACAGGCCAACTAGTACTGGAGCAGGCTGCGAAGGATGAGTCCATAGATTCGTAAGGAACTTTGACTCCGCTAAGGGCTCCGGTCTGACAACAATCACAGCAAAGAGTGGCTACCCATCTTGGATACCGTGCTTGCTCCTCTCGAAAAGATACAGCATCCATTACTTTCCACAACACCGCCAGCATTCAGTTTAAAGACTCCTGCAATTGGGTTTCGTGACCCCACTTGCGCGTAAAGCGAAAGCCATATTTAACAAGTTGTATAGTAGCCAAAGGGAATCAGGTTCATTATCGCTTATCTCAATATCTATTCTCGAGTCTGATCGGCTGACTAGTAAGAACTTAGTACCAGCATCGACCGGTAGAAAGATCAAGCCAAGTTTGCGCAGAACTTATTGATCGCCTTTCCTGCTCATCGGCAATTTTAGTAGGGAGTCATCCAAAAAGTCATGCGAAGCGGGGATGGCCGCTTGAATTGTTCCCTATAATTCCCGAAGCCGCAGGTGAATGGTAGCCTACCTTAAGTTGTCCGACATGCGGGGCACGCGACCTGCAGGATTTGACACGCTTGCAGGCGTATTCGTTGCAAGACTTGATTCATTCGAATCAAATGCTATCACGCCCTTTGCTACTCCTTCGAACTCTTTCGGAAGAATTTTTTTATCACGCTCAAAACTTCGTGCGTGATCCTAACGGCCACAGCCGTGCTAGAACAGAGTCTTCTGCTACTGGATGTTGGCGATGAGCATGTTTAGCGAGACGGCAGAGGTAGAGAATGCGTCTGAAGCTGCCCAGCAAGATGCTTTTCCATTCACCTCGTCGCGCTACGTACTACAGCTATGCGTCCTCACGTTTTTTTTTGGATTTCGCCCAGTATTTGAAGAAGCGTCTGGTTTGTGCACGGTCTCAAGCAATGAATGTTATAGAACGTATCGGATTGTCTCGAGACTCAACTGAGCGGTTTCAGATTTTCGATAGTGGTCTAGGGAAGCAGGTCAAAAATACGAGATGGGGCTTGACATATCGACGTCCTCGTTCGTCCACGCCAGTCGTTCCCTGTTTGGGCGATAATTTCAGTCGGGATGAAATGCAGGCTTGCTTGACACGGAGTCACGGCCGCACACGCACGCACGATGTGATTATTGACGTACGCAAGCTTCCCTGGCAAGCCGCCTCTGCAGGATTGGGAGCTGGATACATGGCTTGGACAGTCAAAGACGCAACCTCTTACCACAATTTGTTGGGCTTCTCGACTCTCATGGATAAGGCTTGATTATTTTGAAGGCGGCAAGGTGGTGGGCTTGGTGTCGAGGTGGACAAATATCGAGGGTGCTTCTAAGGGAGGATCTTGCTGCCTTGGGTTCCCTGGTTCTGTGTCGGCTGAAGATCGTGCGGATTGCGAATTCTTTGAACCAGAACAGTCCCCTGCTTTCGAGCTCTTCTTTTCGTAGCTGATGTAGCCGGAATTTATTTACTGGTGCAAATATTCCACCGCTGCAGGTTGTACTAATGCAGGTTGAAAGATGGCACAAATAATTTTAGCAAGTGGTCGTAGGAAACAGTCAATAAGGCGTACCTAATTGGATATCTTGAGTGTACTGCAAGCTGCACAGAGCCACCAGGGACGCGTCTCCTGCCCCAAGTTCGAATCTGATCTCCCATCCCAACGCAAACTAAGGAAAGACTAGCGTTGACAGGGATCAAAGGAGTTGATTGCCTTCACCCCCAAATCTGGAAGCTCTATCTATTTTGAGGGGAAGCCTAAGGGGACTCGTCTAAGTATCTGCACGTCAAACATCCACCTTACCGGGGCCTGTGTAAAAAGGCATTCCATTCAATCCTCCTTGTAACTTTATGCAGAAACCTCAATGTCTTGTCTAATTGTCTGCAAATATTCACAAAGCAATGGAATCGAACGATAGTAAGTCAGTAATGACCCCCTTTTAGGCAGCAGTAGTAACAAAGGCGCGGGTCTCACCTCAGCCACGTTGAACGAAGAGAATCGATGCGGAATGATCAACAGCACTTGGTATCTCGCATCTTGGTCGATGTCACCTTTGGGATGCGCAATGTCGGCTGAAGGAGTACACTTTACCAAACCATCGTGTTTCGTTTCAACACCGTCTGAGAAACGTCATCCACGAGCTTTTGTCGCACCGGACAACTGCACTAGACCTGACGTGACTGGCATGGCCAGAAGATCCACAAGGCAAAGTCGGCTTCGGTATCCGGCAAAAACTCAATAAGCTTGCCGGTGCAGCACAGAATTTCGCTGTTATCCATTGAGAAAATGTACCAATATTTGACCCATGGTGGTTGTCTAAACAAAGCAATACTGCGGCGTTTTTGTGAAGGTTGTAATCGGACTGCTGGTTGTTTTGTAATTGAAGGAGGGAGACGTCGCAAAAGGCAACAGGCGCTTTATATATATCCAATAAGCTTCAGGCGTCAGCGCTTGCCAAAGTTTTCGGAACTATCCCGCAAACAAAGCCTATGTTGCAAACCGTTTTACCGTAGCTAGATCGTTTGAGGCCTAAGCCAAGAGTTTATTGGCTTGGGTTTTCGAATGGAGAACAAGAAGAATGTATAGTATTATCAAAGCATTTGGCAATGGGTTCGTACAGTATTGCCGGGTCTTGCGGAGTACCCGTAAAAAGCCCGTGCTTGTAAGGAAAGAGAACATCTCGTATCGTCTTACAAAGAGGCTTGACGAGAGATAAAGAATGTCTATAGCTGCACTACCTCGCAGTCATTCTTCCTATAATCGCAACACCACGAGGTTCAGCAGTAGAAGGTGGGACGGTACTTGAGAGCAAAGGAATTGGCACTGTGCCCGACTAGCGTCAATTTGAGGTGGGCAGCAAAAACGGGCCAACGATAAACCTGCCAACATAGATTGAAATGAAATCAGAAAGGTCTGTATTATCAACTTAGTGAATGTCTAGCTTCTACTTATTAGAAGGTTCTTTTTTCCCCCTAACACCGAGCAAATAAACTGCCAATCATGAATCCTCCCCAGCGGATATGTCGGCTATAGCATTATCAAACGCTTCAATGATGGGGTCATATAATTTTTCCGGTGGTCCCGATGGGGTTCCAGTGAACAGCGCTCCGTCCTCGAGGAAAGGGAAAAGGATACCCCGTATCTCTTTACACAGAGGCTTGACACGGTCCAACACCGGTGGGAACTCCTTCAAAAGTTTCTTGAATCCATTAACACTCATAGCATACTCCTTGTATTGAGCTATCTCCTCATAGCTGCCCGTATACCATTTGCTTAACATGCTTTCGTTGGGCCGATCCATCAACATGCAGTGGAACTGCCTTTCCCATGTCCGACGTGCGCACATCCATAGGAGCACGTAGAAAAACGACTCGAGGTCATGCCGATAGGTGTGGGAGACAAGGCGCAACACTTCAATCGCCATAAACTCCATTGTGCCTGTCTGATGCCGTGCGTCGCTTCGTCCGCTATCGACCTTCTTGGCCAGTTCCAGATCGATCAACATTCCAGTGAAGCCATCAGCCTTCTTTGGATCTGTTATGATGATGTTGCCCTCTGAGATGTCTCTGTGCAGACTTTTCCCTTGAATGTATAGAGATCGATGTGCCTTGATTGTATCGCGAAGCGCGGTCAACAACTCTGAGACCGAGTCGAATTTGCTGAGAGCTTGTCCGGCCGGCGAGATGACCAAGCAGGAGAGCAGACGGTTATCGAACGGTCCGTCGCTTGAGGCATAGAGACTGATGGCTTGTGTATCTTCAAGAAGTTGCGATGCAATGTGTTTCTCGCGTAGTGTTGATCTTTGACTGTTGAATCTAGACCTTTTGAAAGACCTTGCTTCGTGGTCCGTAGACTTTCGTTTCCCTGTCCGTGCATTTTCCGAAGCTTGCGGCACTTCGAGTATCGGACGTAGTTTCGATCTCTGACTGTTTGACCTTCTAGAAGACTTGAATTCGTCATCATCAGACATTCGTGTCTCAGAAATGCTTTCAAAGATGCTCAAGCCCCGACAGGGTCCAAAAGATCGTGCGAGCGACTCTGATTGAGGCTGTGAGAACGAAGTCAAGGCACTTGACGAGGTATTTCGGAAGTGGTAGGAAGCGGGAAAGGTCAATCCGTCACGTATTTCGTCAATGCTGGTTATGCGATGGTAGCTCAGCAATTTTGCAACTCCTTTTACACCTTTTTCGCGTGCTGACCTCAGATGATCTGCCTCAGGTGATCGTTTGTCGGACGTCCATGAGAATTTGACGACATGTGCTAAATCCTTTGAGCGGTAGCAGTTTGTCCCCCTACAAACTATTCCTCGTTGTATGACGATCGGACTCGACATCAACTGAAGTCTCTTTTCCTTCCCAGTCACATCTTCCGTGATGGTTATGGATCGATCTTCGTCACGCTCAACGAATGTGTCCAGGCCTAACTCTTCGTCGCTCATCATGGCGTACCCTGCAATGACTCGAATGAACTGCTCCGGTTCCTTGTGAATATCGAACTCGCCTGAGCTGTAGGGACCAGAGCGATCGAATACCCATAATTCCATAGTAGTCCCGGAAAGGAAAAATCCGTGAATGAAGCGGCGAGTTGGCTGGGCAGTAAACACATTACGCATATAACGGCCGAGTTGAAGCAGTAGAGGCTTGAAGTCTTTACTGTTTGATTTCTGGTGCTCGCCAATGACTTGAACGTCTTTCCAATTGTGTATCGTTCCGGATGCGTTGCTTTTCTGTTTGATAAAGATATCAAGTTGACGTCGGGCTTCAGCACCAGTGAGGTCTTTGCTACTCTCGCTTGTATAATAGACCCCTCGAGCGTCGAACAGAAACTCCTCCTGAAAGCGGAACAACCACTCAAGAACAGCATCCTGCACAGGCGGCTCAGGAAAATCAGTCCACCTGCCGTCAGCGTATTGATCTTGCACGGCTCGATAAATTTCCTTGGTCCGCTCAGTCCAGTCTTTTCCCTCAAAATATTTGGAGAAGAATCCTCCAACGTTCCGATATGTGGAGTTCTTTATTTCCTCAAAAATCATTCGTTCCACCAGTTTCTTAGATTGCCCACCACCTTGCTGCGAGGCGGAGGAATACGTGATGGGTGTGCCGTCGAACGAGGTAGGAATGCTTGTCGGAGGGGTTATCCAGGAAAGAGAATTTATAAGGTTAAGGACGGCATTCCAGATATCGAAATCCGATGTCTTTCTGATAACAAGTCGCGATAGTGCACGGTAGTGCTCGTAGTTGAAATCGCCCTTATGGATGCGCCCACGAACTTCTATTAAATCTAAAGCCACATTTCGATTTCCAGTGTTTGAGCGAAGATCAAGGGCTACGTCGTGGCCCTCCAAGGTGTAGAGGAGTTTCGATATTGCCTTTCGAGGTTCTTGGTCGGAACTATCGACAGTGTCACTGTAAGAGAGAGAATCCGGCCTATAAATCTGCTCTGCTTTTCGAAGTGAATCTTGTAAATGGCCTAGACAATTGTCCAAAGGATAATCTGCGATGACCGTGCGATCACCTTGCGAAAGATTGGCCATCTCGAGTCAGAAGGCGCGAGGCCTAAAGTTGAAGTCGTTGGCGAAGGGTTGAAGGGTTTTAGCTGGCGAGGGGTTGGAAAAGTTGAGCCGGCCCGTAGTTGGAGAAAATTCTTGGCGTCGGGTTGAACTTTAAAAATTGCAAATGCCCCGCACATTCAAGAACTAACGTTGGGTTGGAAAAGCTCCGGGGCCTATGACATCTGGTCAAAAAGGCATCGACTGTGCATATGCGCAGCATCAACTGAGCATAAAGAAACATCGATGAACGACGAAAGCATCGATGCTGAAAATCGAGCGGATGAGATAACAGATTGACTAAATGGTTTGAAGGTGAAAGTCGCAGTCCGCATATGCCGCGCATATACTAAAAAGAAACTCAGCTCGCTCAAGATTCGTTCAATGCAAATTTCGAAGACGACGAGAAAAGTGATGATGCAAATCACGAGCTGAACGACGAGAATGAAGAAGAAAACGCATGAGAAAGGTCTGGACGAAGATAACATGAGCGATAGCGCATGTTTTGTGCATATGCTAAGTATATGTAGAAGAATCTTCGCTCGTCTTGCTGCAAAATAGATTCATGATATATTCTATGCGTGACCTGTGACTGTGCTGTTTTCTCGATGTTTCGCTCAAGCTGTGCATGTGCACGGCTTCAATACTTCGCTCTTGCTGTTTGTCTTCTAGCTACTTTAGCTAAATAATATCAATTCTAGAAAGCTGAGTCGGGATTGGAATAATTTTGAACTCTAGCATATGCAGAAAAATGACCGGAACCAAAAAAACAAGTTCCGGCCCTGGCTCAACTTTTCCAACCTCTCGTCAGCTGTAACCCCTCCTTGAAAGGAAAAGTGGGCGCGCCAACCTTCAAGATGACTAATATGACTGTTAAGCGCGCGAAGGGCGCGTGAAGGGCGCGCGCCTTCGGTACTACAGCAACCACATGTTTCCGAGCTTCAAAGATCGACAGGAGATTTAAATATCTTTTTACCAAGGAAAGCCTCCCCAAGATAAATCTCATTCAATTTGTTCATACATCATTTCTGCTTTAGAAACTCACAGCAGCTATCTACATGCCTCGTTGCTACCTTATCGAATAAGATATCACTTGCCTTACTCATCAAATGACATCGGCGCCAGTTCTGAATCCCTCAGCGTCAGCCAGATTTATCGCATCTGCATAATCTCTAGCCTGTATTTCATTGCCATTTGTAGTGCACTGCTTTTCCCAGGATTATGGTGTCCTAACCTCTTTCTGAGTTGATATCTACCAGGAGATAGCTGCCCAGGTCGCAAGAAGGCAAAGTGGAGGTAGGAAGGTTAGAGTGCAGCCGTGATCCGGTCTTCTTCCCATCAACTAATAAGACGCAAAGGAAACACGTGAGTGCACGTGTTTGTCACATGCTGCATGCTTGCCGAATGCGCCTGTATGTAGAGTACCTAGTCCAGAAGAAAACTGAATTCAACGCATTGCTGGCCTTCGGCGGCCCATTCTTAGTTCACACTCTCCAGTACCAGCCAATGAGATACCCGAGTGATAATAGCATAGGGGATTTATATGCGTGCCCACTCTCCTCGCACATACGACTGTGCCAGAACCGCATGCAAGGCTTGTCGTGCAACAACGGAACATTTCGAATCCTGACGTTCCTTCACAAGTGGCTGACGCATTATTCTCGCTACCTTCAGAACATAGGTCTGGAGATCCGCAGGGCAACTGGCGCTCATTTGGTTTTCCCCCTATCCTGTTCAATGATGTCCCAAGATGAACTCGGTGCGACTCACTACTTCTCCCGTCGAAGACTAATTGATCTCCTCTGTTGATTTGTATGTATGATATTTGAAGAACTCAAAGTCAAGGACGGAAGCTCATAGGGATCGAAGGGAGGACATGGGTTCTGATGAAGGAACCTGCAGTCTTTTCTTTTTTTTGCTATTTGCCTTTCTTGTTGTTTTCAATGGAACCAGCTGAGGTCAGCTGGTGAACCCACCCCCCCAGAGAGCTGATAGAGGCGGAAATGGCCGAACCATATTAGTCATCGGAGAAGGGGTCGCTCAGCTAGCTTAGAAAACGTCCATCCCTTTACAACCTGATTTGCAGGAACCAATAGTTAGATTTTCAATGTGCTAATTTCTAGGCTGGTTTGGCAAAAGATTTTGACGCAATCAGCGCCATTGGCACCAAATAGAAGTCACTCAATTTTATCATTCTAACATTGAATTAATGACTAGTTATTGCGATCGTATAGTAGAAATCTCAGAGCTTATAGCGCCATCTCTCAAGCATCTATAGTACTTGTTGCCATACCATTTCAAACCTTCCAGTCCTCGGTTCTCTTCTTTCTGGCACTTTTCAGCGTTCAATAGAGCACGATGGTACGCTTCTAAATAGCTTAAAGGGGTAGAATACACAAATAATGACAGTCACACCTTACACTCCTCAAGACGATAGATACAGCTAACAGGTTTAAAACGGCGACGGCGCTCATTTTCGATACAACCGGAGACCAGCATACTGACCGTTTGCATCTATTGGCCACTTTTCATGTATAGTAGCCGACAGGGCGTAAAGGTAAATGTCTCTGCGTCCGTTTGCTCCCGGCGCACACACACCACACACCCCGGACCATACCCTAATATGCATCCCCGAGGCGTTTACTCAGACGGAGACTCGGCTATTAGGGATAGCAATCCCAACTCGCATACCAGGTCGTCGTCAGCCCATAGTGGAAAACCATGTCCTCCTCTTGGCCTTTGCTGCAACATAAAGAAGGCAAAAACTGCTGCACGTAGTCCCGTCTGGATCCTGATCCTGCATAAAGAAGCCTGCTTCCACTCGCAAGCTTGATGTGTTCACGTGCGCGCCGCCGTCTGTGCTACCTCAGGCATCCAGGTGATTGGGCTGTATGATAGGCAAAATAGTAGTCCCCCCCCCCCCCACCTGCAATGCACGCGTGGAAGAATTCCCCGAACAAAGTGATGGGTCTTGTTGCCTCGTTGCCACCCTACTTGTTTGGGCACAGCGACAGGGACCCCGAAGGAGTCAGCCATGGCCAGATGCTAGAAACGCTGATTGTGTCGCACACGGCACAATCAGAAGTGGGCGGACAAGGCGATTCCTGCATCCATTATGAGTCAGTCTTCGGCCGCTTCTGAAAGATAAACTGTGCGCCTACAGACCGTAACGGACATGAAGTTCTGTCGTAGGCGGATGCTGCGTCCGCAGCTCCAAAGACGGGGCGTCCAATAGGAATAAATGCTACCAGTATCAGAGAAAGTCTTCACCGCCTCCCAGCTCTCAGCCTGAAGCTGGCGATGATCTTTGGATTGTGCAGCATGTGCTTCAACAAGGCAGACGACGCGTTTACACCGAGCCTTGCACACCGAAAATAGCTATTCTGATGCACGGACACACCGGGGGTGCCAGAAGTCATTGTGTTATGAGCAGCCAAGCATAAGCAAGACTTCCCTACAAGATCAGAAACATTGAAGGTTGAGTAGGAACACTTGACTGGGTATCATAAAGCCGTATGTCGAGCGGCTTGTATCCTCGGACTGTTTCGAGGGCACAGTGATCTACTTAGTAGCGATATCCTTGCTGATACTCATTATACATACTCCCCTGGGACATTATACCGCTTATGCTGCAATGAGTTTTAGTCCCTTTGGTAATAACTCTTGAACGTCGCTGTTGAATGGGCCCAATAGCAGTCAAATTCGCGTTCCAGCACTCTTAACATGGTCTCCAGCTTCCAGAAAGCCACATCAGCAAAAGTGCTGTAAACACTTTCAAATTTCGGACTCTGTTCTCAGAATAATCAGCCGAAACATCCTGGTCCGACAAAATGGACTTCTTTCTTACTTTCTGTGTTTTCGCAGTGGTGATGGCATTGTTTAGCTGCGTTGCATTGAAGAAAGTGCCTTCGATATCGAATTTCCGATACACTATCAGAGCATTAAGATATCTTTTCGACGGGCCAGCGACCATCTCCAATCTTTACGACAAGGTGAGCTTGAAACTTCTTCCCTGCGCAGCCAGCCTCTTCTTAGTGTCCAGAGTGCAGGGAAACCTTTCGTCGTTACTACACCGACAAATCTCCATATCATGGTGTCCTCCACGAAGCTCATTGAGGAGCTCGTCGACGCCTCACCTTCTCACCTTTCGTTGCACGCGATCGCCAAAGAGGTGATTAGCAGGACTTCCCCTCATTTCTTGATCACGCCTAATCTGAGCAGATGCTCCAGCCGAGACACACTATGCACGGCTTCGAATGGAAGGACAAGCGAGGCGACGAAGGAACAGGATTCGTTCGGGCATTGAGAAGTCTGCTCACAGCGCACTTGCCTCTTCTCCTGCCCCATTTGAAAAGAATTGTCGAGGAAGGGCTTAAGCCAGAAGTCTGTTTGTATCGAAAAGCTAACGGTCAGCCGTTCCCCAACTCAATTCGCCATACATATCACCGGTATAGTGCGAGACTAATCGGCCTAAGACATATCCCACGTTCTCATCTTTCCAGCTATCAAAAGAATCGTTGCACAAGTAAACTGTTTTGTCTTCTTCGGAGAGGAACTGTGTATGTATAGCATGTGGATCGAACATTATTTTACTTACCTCGAACAGCACAGGTCACGGAATTTCTGCAGGCCGCGCTTCAATTTCCTCAAGATGTAATCCTCACAGCCGAGATTTTCAGGATAACGCCAGCATGCTTAGCACCGTGAGATGAGCGAAATATAAACATTTTGATTCATACCGACGTCTCTCCAGTTTCATAGCAAGCTTGGTCTCGCGGCACCAGGATACAATCAAAACTTTGTTCAGACATCTAGCACCAATCGTGGAAAAGCGCTTGGAGCTTCGATCAAGCGAGAAACATAGAAACACGGGAAACAAACCGGTACTGTAAAAGCACCTCAGAGATATTTCTCGCTAAGGGAGCCAGATTGACTGTATGCAATGGTTAATTGACACATCGCCCCTGTCAAACCCCTGGACCGTCGAACGCATGATAGGGGAGATTATTGCCATATGGTTCAGCTCTATACATCAACTCGCCATGGTTAGTATCAATTTCCATCGTTTTGCGACGGCTGGGCTCATCGGAATTTTAGAGCACCGTTTTCGCGATTGAAGATCTCTGTATATTTCCAGAATACACCGAACCCCTACGACAGGAAGTAGAAAAGCAAGGAGTCTCTCCCGATGGACTCCCGCTACTTGATAGCTTTCTTAAGGAGTCGGCGCGATTCACGAGCATTGATGCTGGTGAGCGCTTTGCTTGAGAAAGTGTCGATTGTCCGTGTCTAACATTCTTGAAGTGACGTGTAGGCGCAAGACTTTAAAAAGCTTTACATTCTCCAATGGCTTGATAGTCAATCCGCGTGATTGGATTTGTATACCTCAGCAGGCGATGATGCATGACTCGGTATATTTTCGGGAGCCCACGAACTTTGACGGATTTCGATTCACAAATAAGACAAGTATTGTCAGTGAGAATCTGCGGGATTCAAAAGCAAGCAGTTTGACGGATTCATCACATGACTGGATGGTGTGGGGCCTCGGAAAGACTGCCTGGTGGGTATTCTATTCGAAAGCCAAGCAAAGGCGAGGATATATTTCATGACTGATATGTTTACAGCCCGGGTAGATTCTATGCATCGACGAGAACGAAGCTGGAGATCTTGCAAAAGTACGACTGCAGCCTGCACAATGCACAAAGTTCACGAAAGCAAACTTGGCGATCTTCGATCATTCCTTGCTCCAGCACTGTTTTAATATTTCGAGTTAGGCAAAGGAAGGCACGCGACTAGATCGTTAGAAGAATTTTTCGAGCCATGTGTGCAGCAGATTGTGTTTTTCAAGCTCAATCAACAGCCCCGAATGGGCTAGGATTGGTGGGAATATCGTTTAGACCATTCCCTCTTCTTTTCGCAACGGCTCGTCTCAGTGATCTTCAATAGCTTCCTTCACTCCATCGCTCAAAGAAAGAGATACAAGCATGCTATTCACTTCCGGCGGGATTGATCTGAATGTGGAAATAGGTCTTCTTGGTCTCGTGATGTGCGTGACATATGAGGTGAACCCTGAGAGCCCAGGGCCGGCTGGCCCGCTGTGCAAAGGACAGAGTCAATATGTAGATGGTTAGAAGTTGTGGTGGCTAAAGGTGGGTGGTGGGCCTGAATAGCCGAATCGCAGCCCTATGGCAAGGCTAGTCATTAATTCAATATTTGAGCGCTAAAATTGAGTGACTGCTATTTGGCTCCCAATTGCGCTGCTTGCGCCAAAATCTTTTATATGAATTTCGATGGTCCCGTTTTGCCGATGATGCTTTTGTCATTTTGCGTATTCAGAATATGAGACATAACTTACACTTTGCCTTCTTTTCAACTCTGACGGCTTCTTGAGCAATCTTGATCTTCGTATCAAATGTCAAGGCTGAAAGATACTCGATTTGTTTTTCGCAACATTCTACGAGTAGTTGATCGTTCAATCGATTGGTAGCATCACTCGTCTATGCAGAGGTAAAGTGCATGTAAAATTAAACCTCCGAGTGCACCGTGCTGACTGCATAACGCCGTCCTTGATGCCTCATGCTGACTTCCGTTTACAGTGCAGAGTTGTGCCAGCCTGACATGCAATGCAATGCAGTGAAGTGCGGAGTTTATTGGCCTACGCCGCGTCAAGGCAGCGAACTGGAGAGTCTTGGTATACGAGGACACGAGGGTAGATAGGCATATAGATATATTTGACTAAACTATGTAGTAGGTAGAGCATACGGATGATGAAGGAAGGAAAGAAGTGGGCGAAGGGTAAATACCCATCCACTAGCGCCGGATCAATGCGGAGATTACTAACCACAGGGGTAACAGTACCGTTCCCTGTTTCCACCATTTCCAACAGAGAGATACAGGTGGAAGGCCGCCAAACGGGGCTGATATATGTTTAAACTTGTATGTGCCTCGACGGAAATGGATAGAATGCACCGTGCTTTATGTGTATCCAAAGAGTCCGGAGAGATGGAAAAATGGAAGGATTAGGAGAAATCTGACTACATTGCGGCTTTATTTTACCAAGAATGCCAAGAGCCTTAACCAATACTCTACGGTTAGTAACTCTAATCCTAGGCCTAAATGGCTTGAAATCAACATTATCCTCTCAACATCTCCAGCTTCATGAGAATGAGTCGTTGGAGCACTCTAGTAAAGCTGAAGCGAGATGCACCTATCAATGTTGTGTGGTATTCGCAGCCTCGGGCGGGCGTCGAAAAGTGAAGCTGTGCGGGGCGCGGGGCTATGTAGAGCTGTGGAGGCTTTCGATCCTCGAGAAGTGATGGAGCCCAAAACGTCTTATGATATATAATCTTGATATCAAGATCATCTTTGCTTCGGATGCAGTCACAGAAACAAGCACATACATCGTACACCTTAAACCGAAGCATGGAAAAACCCTGCCTTGAGGACCGCATTGGGTCATACAAATCCTTCGTCGCAATACGGACTCAACGAGATCCAGAACTTAGAAATTTATATGAATTCCTCCAGACTGACAGTGTAGTTCAACGTTCTTGTCGCACTGTCTGCCTAGAGTTTTCTTCTGCACCTGGTCCCCCAAGTCGCCAGAGCCTTGACCTTGACGGTCTTGCGTCAATTTTAGGCGCCAAAGCTACAGGAAGAGACGATCTCTGTGGCCGGCTTTTAATTGTCGAGGATATATCTAATGATATTATCGAGACGTTAGGTTGCTTGCTGAATATCGATCCATTCTTCTTCGCCTCTCATATTGATACCTTTCAAATCGATATAGCAAGAAGAAGGCCCTCGATGGCTACTTTTCCGTCAAAGACGAGGGCACAGAATTTTCTGAATCTTCACTACCACCGCGTGGTTGAATTAGAGAACGCAGAATCCACGCATATATTACTTCGAGATATGAACGTGCCACGGAAAGTGAGAATACTACCAAAATTTAAGGGGACCAATATTGGACTCGTACGACATTGCAATTCAATCTTGAAGGCTGAGACAAAAGATGGGCTCTGGCTAGGTAAAAGAGGTCCCACCAATCAGTGAGATTCGAAACACAAAACTTATATTTTAGTAGGACTAATCCTTGTCGACGCTCCTATAAGCAACTCTTGCTTCTTGCAATCCCCGCACAATAACAACACAACTCCCCTCACACTCCAGATACATTTGTTCCAAGGCGGATTCCAGGATTTCCTCTCCGAGCCCTCGTTCTCTAACATCGACCATAAATCTGGCCCAATACGGTCTTCCCCGCTGGAATCCATCATTTACTATTGGAGTCTTCAACAGCCCCCAGGATTCAATGTGGATTGTCCAACCTTGTTCAGCTTATCTTATTACGCTCTAAGAATAGACGTGGCGGAGTGGATGACCTACTTGGAGTTAATGTATCATTGTATCCAGCAATATGAATACTCTCCCGAAGCTATTACCCTTGCCTCAATAGGACACATCGAGACAGTCACTGCCGACATACATAGCCTTCAACGATGGGGCCGTCGAAGTATAGCTACAGCCCGGAAGATCCGCTATGCTGTGGAATTTCTCAAATATCGCATGATTAAGAACGAAGACAAGGAAATTAGCGCCTTGATAAGACAAGACTACGAGGAGATTGCCTTGAACCTTGGCGCCTACAGTCACCGGCTAGAAACCATGGTGTCTGTTGCCACTTCACTAGTTCAAGCTATTGATTGCAGACGGTCGCTCATAGAGACGATGAACATCTCACGATTGACTTATCTGGCACTTATTTTCATACCCTCAACATTCGTATCAGGCCTGTTCAGCATGAATGACAAGATTGCGCCAGGAGGTAACGTTTTTGGGCTCTACTTCGCAATTTCTATTCCTCTGTGTATATTGGTCTTTCTGATCGCTCATCCACCTACTGGTACTCTTGGTGATTTCTCAGCATGGGTCAGGAGATCAAGGGTGATACCAAACTGCAAGGTTTGATAGTCGAAAGAACTGGTAGTCATGTGAGAGAAAGGTTATATTGCTACACAAGATGGGCCTGGTAAGCTGATACGATTGATTGAGGGAAACTGCTCGATAACCACCCTGTACGGGAGCATCATAGTCCAGTGCGCCCTCTGTAAGGCCGAGCGAAAAAGTAGCGCATATTTCACCGTACAATTGGTAAAGCCCATTCAAACATACGATCTCACTGATAGGCCTCAATTTCCTCTACTGCCTGGTATGCATGTAGCCGCTTTAAATTTCCCTCCAATGGTGTATCAACTGACGCTCCAGCCCAAATCCCGGAGAGTAACGAACCAACGCCGGGCTCTTGACCTGCTTGGTTAGACCTGCTGCAAACCTACTGTACATGCCAGGGGATGGCCTTATTTTTATTCGAATGTACGGAGGGGTGACACTGTATGTTCCTGGCTAACGCTAGTATCACACTGAAGTCACTGTACGCGCCATGCGCGTTGGACAGAATTTTCATCTTTAGTAGCTCAATTGTATGAGCTGAATGAGGCCTCTGACAGGATGTCAAAACCATGAAAATGAAAATCGAATCGCTTTTGCACTATGTAATGTTTCAATCCTTTCGCTTGACTAGCGCTGTCCAGTTGCCTCAGGTTTCTCAAACGTATCACACTAACCCCTAACGGGGTTAGCCGATGTTTACTACGCGCGCACACGAACCTGAGGCAACTGTCCAGGACATACGGACAGTGTCACCCTCCGTAGCCAAGGGTCTTTGACGCCGAGGAGCCTTGCTCCCTCGTTTTTTCAGACTGCTTTTCGCGTGAGGAGCAGGAGTGAGGTGCTTGAAACATCAAGGACACGTTGTAGTTTGTCCTTACCGTGGATTGACATATTTGGCGTCCTCGCTCTGCATATCCTTTGGAGGCCCCATTGGCCAACGAATCGATCCATAAGCCGAACAGCGTCACCCGGTCACGCCTGCAGCCTGTACGCAGCCTGTGATCTCGATGTTTTGAGCCAATCACGCCTGGATCTCTCGCTCTTCTGAATCCACACACGGGCGCGTAGGCTCGAGTGGTCAATGCTTAACTCGAGGCTGACTTTTCCTTAAGTACAATCTGAGAGAATCACTTCATGTTCGGCCATTATTCCATCGCCGAGATTGCTGTCATTGTGCTAGGTGCTGTCCGTAAGCCTGATGGGAAAAATATCTAACTTCGTTGCCACCTTTGACCGTGAATTCGACGTATATTCTGCTATAGAGAAACGAGTCGAGGCGCATTGCAAAGATAGATTACGGAATAAACAATTCCTATGGCAATCTCGGGTGAAAAGTCCGGCGTCGCTGGAGAAGAAATTGAGAGATCGCAGCAACGAGTACAAGGACGAAGCCGCCAACGTCGATAATGTCTTGGATTTGGTCGGTGGAAGGATCATCGTGGCCCGTCGCAAAGATATCCTTCACGTTGCGAGGATGGTGAAGAAGACGTTCAAATTCGTCCGTCAAACTCAACATCCAAAGGACAGTCAAAACAAAGTGGACTCGGAGACACGATTCCGTGGTTATAATGCACTCCACCTCTATGTGAAACTGCAGGGCCCCTTAGATGAACAGTATCGGAACCCGGTCATTGAGATCCAAGTGATGACCGCTTTCATGTGGATATATGCGACGCTGCACCACGATGTTGTATACAAAAGACTGCATGGGAAGCCTACCAAGGGATTGCTTTTGGTTATAGATTTTCTCAGAGGATTGGCGAATTTAGGAGAGAATGTTCTGGAGATGTATGACAAGCTGCTCGTTCAAAAAAACATCTATCCAGACTTGCAGACTAGTGTACAGTCCGTGTTCGGCGAAGGAGCGTTTAGCGAACTCGAAGCACAGAGCCAAAGAATCCTGCAGCTGAAAAACCCTCAACATGACAAAGACAGAGCCGAGTCCAGCACCGGCCAACGGTGCGAAGACTCAGCACTTGAGGAATGGGCATATGCCCTCCTTAGAAAACAGACCAGGAATAAAGAAGCGCATTTGGGAGGCGTCGCAGAGGCTCGGAAAACTCTCCTTCAAGGAATGACCATGTCCTCACAAGATGGCCTCCCCACAATTTGCGATCTTCGAAAACTTCATCATCTAGCAGTCGCAGAAAGGAAGTTGAGCCAAAGAAAGGATCTGGATACTAGAGAGAGGAAGAAGCATCTGGATCAGGCCGAGGCATACATGGACGAGGCCGTCGGATTGGTAATGCTGTCAGGGTTGGTGGGCGCACGAGAGCAGATGACACTTGAGCAGCATATTGTTAGAGGGTTGAGGGCGAAATTGGAGTTCCGAATGCGCGTCGGGAGTGGGGAGAATGCGCGCAGGCTACTGAGTGATGCAATTGTTGGCATAAAACAGGCTCTGGAAGACTTGGAAAAGGTTGACATGGTCAAATATGGAAAGAACGAGAAGTTTGCGTGGGAATGGATCGACTATTTTCAAAGGCTTTATTATAAATCTTTGTTTGGATGACGGTTTGCTTATGGCGCTCAAAGTACTTATATCGGCCCGCTAGATCTCCTTCATGAGCACCTCCAGAATACTCTCGTCCCTCGGGGGTGAGTTGCAGCTGTGAAAGTGTTGGAACACGAGGTCATATGGGGCATTTTGGTAAAGTAGGTTGTTGGAGTCTATCTCGGAGCGAGCAGGTGAAAGCTCTACTAGCAGGCCCCAGCCCTATCAGCCCTATGAAGGCGGAGATTACCATCCTCCCTATTTCCAACAGAAAGTATCGGGTTTTTTCGGGTTTTGAGAAGGGTTTCCCGAAGAGGCGGCAGGGGTGGGAGGCGATTCGGTGCAAAATCCGATTCGGAAGTGATTCTACGTCTCGAGTATCTGCCGTGGTGAATGCGACCGAGAGAAAATCGTCTCACGTGTTAGAAGGGTTCACCTAGCAGTCGTCCAGCCCTATAGGGCTGAAAATCCACATCTCAAATTCCATTGCTGCCAACATGTAATTCTTCAACATAACAGCAAAACGATGGCAGCCACCGCCCCTACGTCCTCCATATCTTCTGAAGATATCGAACTTTCACGGGAAGAGCGCATAGTAACGCTTGCTCACGCCCGTTGGAATGAGGCTACTGAGTGTTGGAAATGTTGGAAACAGGGAACGGTACTGTTACCCCTGTGGTTAGTAATCTCCGCATTGATCCGGCGCTAGTGGATGACCCTTCGCCCACTTCTTTCCTTCCTTCTTCATCCCGTATGCTCTACCTACTAGATAGTTCAGTCAAATATATCTATATGCCTTTCTACCCTTGTGCCCTCGTATACCAAGACTGAGCAGCTATCGAAAATCCTTTCAAAGCAAAACTCGCTCGTCAACATGACATACCAAAGAGTACTCTTACGGATCGAATCAATGGTCGAAAGGCTACTGCTGCACGTAATCAGCATTTTCAAAGACTTGATCCCGAAGAAGAAGCAGCTACACGTGACTGAATTCTACGTTTTTCGAAGCTCTTTACTTCAAAAATTTCTTCTACCTCTCGAAAACGAGCTGTCACAGCCTAGTCAGCTCAACAAACAATGGTGTCACGTGTGAAATAAGAAGGTCAATTTGACAATTATCTACTACGTCTAGGCTCTGACGCTCTTCGCTTCGAAGCCTTCTTTTACTTTCAAAAAACGAGCTGTCGCACTGCATCAATGACAGCAAGCTCTAGACAAAAGAAGAAGAAGCAGCTGATAGTTAAGCTACGGGTCAGGCTGCTGAAGCAGAAGCAGAAGCAGGAGCAGAAGCAGAGGAATAACGTAATATCTATAACTGGCCAATCAGGGCGAGGCATGCGTATCAGAAGGGCCTCAAAATGTCTTATTAGCTACGTAGTTCATCAGAAACAAATCGGTTGAAGCAATAAAATATGAAATATGAATTATCAGCCCTGTAGGGCTGGACGACTGCTAGGTGAACCCTTCTAAGCGAAAAATTATTTGATGTCTTACATAAGGATAATAAACTTGATATTACACACACTCTCTCGTCCCTCCGTCTATCACGCTCCGCTGATTTGGTTAGAAAGACGGCTGAGTACAATCAGGTTGGGACAAATCGCTGGGGACACCTTGCAACGGTAATGCCCTACCATTGAGTCCGCGGAGCCAGGTGGCAGTGCGATCATCATGGGAGGCCGATTCATGTGCATGTCCTAAACCCGGGTAAGATCCTGGTTGCTGCAAAAAACCCAGGGAAGGAGAAGTCAATTTAGATCCCTTAGTTTTGCGACGGCGTAAATAGTACCACACACCGAGAACGAGGATGGAAATAACGATCAGTGCGGCCGCGCAGATTACTGCGATTTCAGGAGTGCCGAGGCGCGTATTTGAGGAGTTTATGCTCGAAGGACTTGCTGTTGTGGATGTCCCCGATGCTGTTACCGACCCGGATGTGGAACCCGTGGAAGTTGCTGCTGGTGGAGAAGATATGGAGTCCGGCAGAGATGCGACCGCAAACGTTCTGACCATCACCGTTGCTAAGGAGGTGAAGCCTGAAGGGGTGATGGTCATCTGGTCGGCGAGAACTCCCGCAACGCTTGGTGCGACTGAATAGTAGGCACGAACCGGTAGCCCTAGAGATTTACGGGTCGTACATCCGTAGCTGCTCATCATAACCCCAGTTCTGTCGTACGACGATGTCGCGCAGTACGGGGTCTGTGGATTAGAGCTTGTAGCTGTCAACTTAGCGGGCGTAGGCAGGGAGAACGAAAGACATTACCACACGAGCGCATTTTCGTAAGAAGCCGACGAACATCCATTCCCCGTAGCACAGGGTGAATTGAAAGTAGAATACTCTATACAGGTGGCTGGGAGAACACAAGGTTTGGATAGATAGGGAAGTGGACAGCAACCCCAAAGTTCTCTCGCACTGTCAAATGCACAAACTCCTCCAGGGCACTGCTTTGGAGCACCTAAGTCGTAGCATTAGCGGGAGAACGTTTATAACTTGACCCCTGACCGTACCGGGGATAGCACCTTCCCAGCCGCATATTTGAGCCGGTTCTTGTCGACGGCCGAGAGTCTTGCGCAATTGCTGGGTGACAGCCCGTGCAACCGGTGGCAATGTGGGAATCGGTGAGACTACCGCAGATTTCTCCATGCCTAGATATTAATTTCTGAGGGGTCGAGATATGACGAAGAGCGGCTTATATGTTGCACTTCATCAGGTTAGACGCCCTTAAACGCCCAGATGTCGATTTTGTAAGAAAAGCTGAAGTTGAAACAAAAGCAAATTGTTTCGAGGTCTTCAAAACCAATAGAACGATATTATGGGGCCAATCAAACAGTTGTCGTCTAAATAAGGGGATTGTGGAACCAGATTCGAGAACTGACACATTTCCATCTGAGGAAGCTCACAAGAACCACGAATAGTCTCGAGGTGAGACTGTCATTACCTCAGCCCTGCCACCGCTATCCCTTTGGGCGGCACGTCTGCAAACCCACCTTCTTCAACTGCACCCACAATGCTCAGAAGGGCTCCGTTAACTCCAACTTCTGGTACCAAGACTCCTAGAAAGGAGCTTTCTTTGCTCTCCAAAAGGTGAAATATCAGGCCAGGCCCAATTAGACCTAAAACCCACCCAAATAGAACGGAATTTGAACGTTCCCTGAACCACCGTTCAGAGCGTTTTGGAGAGACTTGAAACGATACTCTTCGGAGCCAATAAACCCAGATCAGGAAGACCCACATCAATTACCCCCCGGAGCAGTCAGAATACTGTTACGTCAGTTACGATCGAAGCCTAAAATCATCTGAAGACAGCTGAAAAAGAACATCGAGATTGGTTTTGTAGGTGTTGTAGGTGTAAAGGTTCATCCGACCATGAAATCTACGTATTGAGCTCAGGCGTTAGCGTGGCTCTTAGCTTCGGACATTTTGCATGGTCGACCGAGCTCTAGCGTGGGTCATCTCGAGCCGGTCAACATTTTGACTTTGAATCTCGCTTGCTCCCGATGCCGCTATCCGTAGCCCCCACTAAGCTCGTCTAAGCGAGGAACGAGCTTAATTGGGCTACGTAGGGGCCTTTCTTGTGCTTTGAGCATCCCCTCCACCCCAGCTGTATTTATATGCCTGTTGACACTCGATTTGTATATACTATCTTGCTGTGTAGTATTCCAAGATGTCTCGCATCGCCAACATTAGTTTAGAAACCATCGCTCCCATTACCACCAATCTGGCAGCCGTATCCCACGACGACGATGCTCCAAGATCTCCGAGCGCCCAGCTGCAAGTAGAGCTGGACCAGCAGGTAGCAACGGATTCCGATGCTCAATTATCCAACGGGAAGACCGTAGCCGTCATTGGAACCATAAGTGGCATCACCATGGTCAGCAGCTTTAGCACTGGCCTGCTGACAGTAGGTTTGCCGAGGATGGCTCAGGACTTGAATCTTGCTAGCAACCTCTTGCTATGGTATGTTACCTTATCTTTTTGCAACTATGGTAGCACGATCGCTTCACGAGAGACAGTCACCCTATTCATGGTGTCTGCTCGGCAACATTAGCACGTTCAACGCTGTTCCTAAGGAGGAAGACGAGGATCCCGTCGACAAAGTCCATGCTGATTCGCAACGCAAACTAGACCAGCGTCCGTCTACGCACTCACAACGGGCTGTCTCCTGATCCTCGCCGGCTCGATCGCCGACTTAGTCGGCTCCCGCAAGATCTTCCTGCTCGGCTGCTTCCTCCAAGGCGTCTTCGTGCTTGCATGCGGGCTTTCCAAGACTGGCCTGCAGCTAATCTTGTTCCGTGCAATGCAAGGTATGGCCGTGTCCCTGTGCCTGCCAACCGCCATCAGTATTATAACGAGTTCCTTCCCTAATGGCCAGCGCCGTAACCTCGGTCTTGCTTTCATGGGCGCAGGGCAACCTCTGGGCCTTCTTATCTGCCTGGTGCTTGGTGGCCTCTTCGTCGACAGGACTGGCTGGCGGGTGGGCTATTACATGTGCGCAGCAGCCAATGCTTTGTTCTTCATCATGAGCTGGCGGGGCATACCCCAAGATCGCAACAGGCAGCCAATGAGCTGGTCGAGATTCGGAAAAGAGATCGACTGGGTGGGCGCTACAATGGCTAGCAGCTGTCTGGGTCTGCTTTCCTACGTCCTCGCGTAAGTTGGCTTTCCAGATTCCCCATTGCCTTTTCCGACCTTATCACCTGCAGATCAATAACAGCAAGCATCTCCAACCTCCGCGACGCCTCCAATATCGTTCTGCTTACCATCTCGCTTGTTCTTGTTCCAGCCTTTGTCTTTTGGGTTGGCCGCCAAGAGAAATTCGGAAAGCCCGCTCTGATTCCCAATTCCCTCTGGAGAAATACCACCTTCACATCCATCTGCGTGATGTTGATGCTTTCATGGGCTGTGATCAACGTGATGGAATGGTTCTTCAGCTTGTTCTTCCAGGATGTGCAGCACCTTTCCGCGCTCGAAACGTCGCTTCGGTTCATCCCCAGCATCATATCCGGGTCGGCGCTCAACATCGCAACAGGGTTCTTGGCGCACAGGTTCCGAGCTGATTACCTCGTCGTGGTGACCGCAGTCATTGCTTCCGCCGCTCCACTGCTCACGGCACTGATCAACCCCGCGTGGCCGTACTGGTATTCGGCGTTCTGGGCAATGTTCCTGATCCCGTTCTCGGCTGATGGTGCGTCCTCAGAATCCCACTCAGAATGAAGGAGAAGACATTCTAACATTTCTGGCTACAGTCATGTTCACGGTCGCTGCCCTCGTCATCACCGACGTCTTCCCGGAAAAGACGCAAGCCCTCGGCGGTGCTGTCTTTCAAACAGTCGCGCAATTCGGAACATCGCTTGGTCTGGCTATCATGGCTAGCATATCCTCGTCTGTGACTGACCACAGCGGTTTCCAAGTCAAGAGCTCTCCGGAGGCGCTGATGGAAGGGTACCGTGTCACGTTCTGGGTGAGCTTTGGTTGGATGATGTTGGCGTGTGCGATTGGAGGATTAGGCCTGAGACGTGTTGGCAAGGTGGGTTTGAAGAGGGAGTAGATGAGGCAGTGGATGTTGTCAGATGCCTGATCCAATGGAAATATGAGGATAAGGCTCACAAATAGACGATGAATATGTAGAACATCGCAAAAAGACTGACCGAGAAGATACTCCAGCCCCTCTCTACGTTCGAAACGGACTGAGATATGCTCCTAGAGGATTTCCGCGTGGTGGTTTTGTAGGCCTGGTATACTGCATCCGATCATCTAGGTATCTGTGATCCAAGCGCTCGTCACAGTGGCTTCCTATACCGATCGTCTGGTCTGGACCATGACGGCGCCGGCCGTACAGGTGCAGGGGAAAATATTGCCACAGGCATAGAGTCAACCGTGGTTCATGACAAACCGTTCTAACCGAATTCGCTGGACCGGGTCTCGTTGCATTCTACTCTGGCTCCCGCGTGAGGCCATATGCCTCCGCATGTCGTAACGAACTACGCGATCTGAGAATTTCGAGTTGAGGACCATCCATCTTTGGTGTTGGCCTACACATGACTTGTTGCTACCAATGACTTGTTGCTGCTATATCATAGTGTGTACTTCAGTTCCATGAGTCCAATTGACGGAGAACTGATCTCCTTCAGAGTTCTTATCATTTTTCGTCTGAATTCAATTTCCAGAACTTCCCCCAGCTTTCAGAAGACGACTGGGCGCAAGGTTACCTTCAATGATCTTCTTAGTTGCCTCGGTGATATTAAAATACATTGTAATTGACATCATGGAATTAGATATTCGGCCTCTCGTATGCTGATCATCCACTTCTCCGCCACCGCTGTGAAATGCAAACCACCATTCTCTAGGACTTAGAAAGAAGTCATCATTTAAAAGTATGCCAACGATTCAGACCTGCGCCATCATGTTTCTCGTCGAACTCAGCTCCGGGCATGGTTTGCTGGCCACCTCCCACCTGCGCTTAGCCGTCGAGAACCTGCTTACGAGAAAATCTGCGGAACAGACATCCGAAGCCGAGGGAGTTACTTTCTGGGGCATCTTGACCCTGCATACGTGCATCTAGCCCTCAAGTACGGTGATGGCAGAGTTCTGAACCAGAGAGTGCTAACTTGCAAGGAGTGCCTGGTCAGGATTCATGTACCAAAAGCCATCGGCGCCTATCTCGCCGACAGCTTTCCCCTTGGAATAAGGAGCAGACCTATGACAGCCCCTGGCGTCCATACACCACAATTCCAGACGAATATAACGAGGAGAATAAGCGATCGAGTCACGCCCTGAAGACCGCTTCTGAATACGCCAAGCTCGTTCGGATAGTACATAAGAAAATTCTCCTTCGCTGGCTGCTCCCATCATCCTGAGATCCCTCTCTTCGTCCGAATCATCGGAACGACTATCATATTTTGCCCACAGCTCCACATTCAGACTGACCGGACACTAACCTACGGGGACTGGCTGCCACCTTGATGATTCTCTATTCACGTAGATGAAACTTCGTGGCCTTGCTAACATGCAGGTCATTCTTCCATCCCCTTCAATCCCCAGACGCTTAAGCAGCCCTTAACCAGCAAGGCCTACACGCTGACGTGGTAAACCCCATCTTCTCAAACAAATTTCCTCCCTATCATCACTAACATATTCTACGATAAAGGGCTAATACACAATCATCAACCTCCACGGCGGTCCCGACTCCCAAATCAACGCCCGCCACTCGACATGGTTGGAGGACGCTGAGACGCGATGTCAAGATTGCAGTGTGGTCAATGAATACATCTGCTTCAAAGTCCAAAAGGAAGATAGCCGCGACGAAGACAGCAATATTAATCCGAGGTCCTGCCCTCAGACGTGTAAATTTGCCTCAGTTCTCAGACGTGCCAACGTCGCTAAGCCCCTTCGGGTTAGCGCTCTGCTGACTTCGCAGCATACGAGCGACACGTCTGAGTGCAAC
>JAABUS010002323.1_pt1 | contig 36479 bp, 45 predicted proteins | sample 5560161 | NCBI WGS metagenome assembly JAABUS01 (sample SAMN10711885, study PRJNA513376) | rock metagenome | isolation source: Antarctica rocks | place: Antarctica: Victoria Land, Trio Nunatak nord | collected 2016-01-04
CTTCCCCCAACTTCCCCCACTGCAATCTTACTCAACCCAATACCCGCATGCTTCGTCGCCGAATAAACACTATTCTTCGGATGTCCCTCCAACCCCGTCACACTCGCCGCATTCACGACCACGCCCCCCCTCCTTCAACACCCCCAACTGCGCACGCATACAATTAAACAGTCCAGTGAATTTCACACTCGGTCACATACTCCCGTCGTCCGAAATGGGAGACAATTTTCTGGATCCCGGTGTCGAATTGCGGGGAGTGTCAGATGTCGACTACGTTATGTGAGGATTGAGGGGGCGGAGTGGGTGGAGGAGAAGGGGGCTTTGGTGGTGGATTTTATTTCGGAGACGGCGGTGTCGAGGGCGTCTTTGTGGACGTCGGCGAGAAAGATGGAGGCGCGGCGGGCGAAGAGCGTTGTGACTGTTGCGAGGGAGATGCCAGAGGCGGCGCGGGTGATGGCGATGATTTTGCCTGCTAGGGATGCCATTGTGAGGGATTGGGGTCTTTGAATTTGTGGGAGAGTAAGGGACAACGCGGTAGGAGAAATTTAGATACTCTTGCAGAGTTGAAGATCGCTGTGAGGTTCGGAGTCCGGCCTGGTGCCAAAATATTGTGCTTAGAGCGGTAGATTCGACGCGGGGACTGTATTGAGCCTATTGGCTGAAGCTGGATTCCCTTCTCGGACTGATTCAGGATTGTCGAAGAAGTTTCCGCGCGCTGTCACGTATTTTCCTGTCTTCGAGGTTTGAGTTCCGTGTGGTTGATCTACTTTGTGCCCCCTCAGAAAGGGTCTGAAATGTCGACTAGGAAGATTGAGATGTTCAACGATCTTCATGAGTGTATATATATGTCGATCACACCACAAGGAAACATCATGTAATCTGGAGAGGCAGGTGTCGATCGCTTTTCAAGGCTATATAATATGAAACTGACCCGAGGGTATCAAAGAGACAGAAATGGCATCTGCCCATTTCTCACCAGACATGACGCCGAGAATGAGACCGTGAGACTTGTCAAACGATATGCAAATCTGCATTGTCCTTGTAATCATCGTCTCGTTTCCATGACAACGCTTCTCTTCAAAACAGACGGCCAGATAGGCTGGGCGGTTGGAGCTCGAAATCTCGTAGAACGTAAAGCATCTCATCGACGGGCAAACCACCAATATTCCTGGGGCGCGCTATTTGCCAAACCCACCCTAGGTATGATTGCCCCAGGAGAACAGCACAGAGGCCTCTAGACCTCCCCAGAAGTAGAGCCCTGGCAGTCCGACCCCGGAGCCCCCGGAGCTGCTTAGGAGCCGTGCTCTGACGACGCTGAAGAGCCCCGGATTATTGCTATTGAGCGGTGTCCAGTGCTCTGGAACATAAGCACGGAAACCGCTTGAGTAGCCCATAAGCAGGGCTCTAAGTTCACCTATATGGCCAAGAGTGGTGCCCCGGAAGGTAAAGGAGGTTGACCTTTCGACCTCGGATTAATTCACCGAAGGCGACAGCGTTTTCCAGCCTTCAGTGACGGCCGGAGCACTGCTGACGAGTGATGGGTCGGAGAAAGCTATATGGTCCATTATGGCACTCTACAATTCCGCGCGCCCTGATATTGAGAGAAATCCCCGCGGCTCCGTACTGCTCAATACCTAGGGCAGGCAGCAGCGGTAGTGAGGTTCTTTTGGGACTCATTCAAACACTCAATGCCAGTTCAGCACATTGGCGAAAGAGAATGGCAAGTCCAGGTTGTCCCAGAACCCAAAATTGAAATTTTCACACTGGCTGTCTGATGCCATGCCAGCAAGCCCGGTGCTGTCAACCATACCATCGTCAAAATCATTCGACCAAGATATACCCGTCATGCCATCGAACGGACCAATTTGATCTTGCTACTATTGTGGCTGCTGCAGACTTTGAAAAGGTAGAAACGGCGGGGCATATCCTTGGGTATCGAGATTGAAAGCCGCAAGTAGCCACCCTTGGATTCAAGCGTCTCCGAACTCGATGGGCTCTGTTCCTGCGCTGCTGATGGGAAAATATTGGGTGTAATTGGACCGAAGCCTGCCAAAAACTGACTGGATAAGGCGTCGGTTCGTGTCTGGTGGTCCAAAGAAGCGATGGCAGAGCTCAACCGCGGCCACAATCCAAATGGTGCAAGCCAGGAAAGTGTTAACATACTTGATGTGGTCGATTGAGCTGTTGGAGACGATCGTAAGGATGCTATCCGCAGCATTCAGATAGCGCTTCCAAGCGCTGCTGTTCGGAGTGGATACGGCGCTAAAGCTATCGGCCTTGGGATGCAAGCTTTGGGCATGTTGCCTTCCATTACATTGGTTTGACTGCCGCTTCTCTTGCTAGGTTAGCCTCGCGCGAAGACCCGGTGCAAAATTCATGATGATATTTATTGAATCGTGTGAGCTGGGTTACTACGTGGATACTGTGCACTGCGCTGTCGTTCTGCAATGAGGAGGTAGGAGTCCCGCCACTGGACGAGAAGCTGGGATGGCGTTAGAGGGAGCACCGGGGGAGTAAGAACGACGTGGGCCGCACGGGCCGCACAGGCCGCTATGATCGTATCGATCCGTCCCTTGCGCCAAGGCCTTGAAGGGCGGAAAGGGTTCAAACCCTCATACCCTTCAAATCCTTCAGTCACGCAGCACGTCAATTTCAAGATGATGCCAGTCTGTGCTTACCTTCCTTCAGGATTATTCACACGAGGTACCTTGGTTCCTAGCACTCATGCGGCCCTGCAAGGATTCCTTTGGCAGGCATGGGCTGGAATCTTCACCGCAACTCGGTCCCAGCTCTCTGCTCCTGAACCTCTGCTTTCACGATCTTATGTGGTACTGATTGTGAACCAAATCCTTCTCTGAACATCTGGACAGCGACATGGCATCTCCCAGCATCCAACCCAGGAGCGATACGTACGATTTTATTACCACCGATGGTCATGTAGGCAGCTGCGGTGAACCCTCAACGAGTGGCCAGATACCACTCGCACTCAGCCAAGACCAGGGAACCTCAGACTCGACTTCGAGGCCTGATACCGTTCGATCCGCCATCGCCCCAGCCGACCATGGCAAGGCCGCTTGGCTCTTCCTCGCTGGTTGCTTTCTGACTGAAGGCCTCATTTGGGGTAAATATCTCCATTCAAAATTGACTTCTGAATTTCGGTACTGGGAGTATTGTTGGATATGTGGAAAGAGGAAAACAAAATCAATGGAAATCCTGTACTGCGTTCCACTAATGCAAGAGCACTCGCGCAGGCTTTCCATTCTCCTACGGTGTCTTCCAGCAATACTACTCCACCCACCTACCCTTCTCCACTCACCCGCACAATATCGCCGCCGTCGGTACCACTACGACGGTTTCTCATCCCCTCTGCGCCTTTCCCTTACACTTTTCTGACTTATACCCAGGGGGTCATCTATTTCGTATCACCCTTCGCCTTTATAGTCCTGCAGCGTTGGCCCTACCACCGCCTCTTGATCACAGTCATCGGCCTGGCTCTTATAATCATCAGTCTGATCTCTGCTTCCTTCGCCAATTGCGTTAGCGACCTCATTGTCACGCAGGGTGCCATTTATGGGGTTGGTGGCGCATTATTGTATACCCCTTTCGTGTTACATCTAGACGAGTGGTTCATAGCGCGGAAGGGACTGGCGTACGGAATATTGTGGGCAGGAACAGGGGTGGGAGGAACGGTGGTACCGCTCATTATGGACTGGAGCCTGGGGAAGTATGGATTCCGGACGACTTTGAGAATTTGGGCCGTCGCTGTCGTGAGTCAAATTAGAGTGACTAGGAGTCCACGTTCTAACCGAGCGGAATTACCGCTGGCAGTTCATCCTGATAACACCCTTGATCTATCTCATCAAACCCCGCCTGCCTCCCCCGTCCAAGGGAACGCTCCGCCCACTAAACCTTCGCTTCTTTCGAAAAGGGATATTCTGGATCCTCCAAGTGGGAAACATCATCGAAGGATTAGGATATTTTATGCCATCCATCTACTTGCCAAGTGAGCCTCATCCTTCCACCTCCTACCATACCTCACCTTCGTTCATACCCCGTCTTCAATTATACCCTATCTTTATTTATACCCCATCTTCATTCGTACCCCTTCTTCATTCGTACCCCTTCTTCGTTTATACCCCATCTTCATTCATTCCTCCACCTCACACAGTTCTCCTCATGGAAATTACAAACTAATTCTCGGTTCCATAGCCTACGCCTCTACCTTGATTAATCTATCCTCCCTGCATTCCACCCTCCTAATTTCCCTCCTCAATCTGTCCTCCGCCGCAGGCACGATCCTTATCGGCTCCCTGACCGACCACCTGCACCCTACAAGCGTGATTCTCATCTCTGCCCTCGGCTCCGCCCTTGCTGTCTTCCTAATATGGGGTTTCGCGCTCTCGAAGCCCGTCATTTACATCTTTGCGTTAGCCTACGGGATCTTTGCTGGCGGTTACACAGCCACATGGACGGGTTGCGTGTCGGAGATACAGAGGGATGCAATCGAGGCCGAGGCGGGTGTCGTGATTGGGATGATGGCTGCAGGTAGGGGTATAGGCGCTGTCATGAGTGGGCCTGTGAGTGAGAGCTTACTCGGCTATGAATCCTGGAACCTCACGGGTGCTTATGGCACCAAATATGGGATTTTGGCTGTCTTTACGGGTATCACGGCCGTTCTTGGGGGATTTGGGTCTTTGTCCCGGCTACGCTTTCGAGGGGTGGACCAGGATAATATCATGAGTACGATGGAAATACGAACGTCACACAAAGAAACACGATGATTGGTTGTACTATTGCTAAGACTGCCTATCGCTTGGGGATATTCATGCCTCTACCATACCCCATTTTTCACCTTCGGAGAGAACATATGGATACCTGCTGTGGTGTGAGAAGTCGGTCTCGAAGAGCGGATGGCGAACCGATTGTAAAAGAACAATTTGTAAGGAGCTACTTACTGTAAGAATCGTCGTCATTGCTCCACCGCCCGACTTCAGTCGAATGCGCTTTTCTCCAAAGCCTTAACTTTTCCTCAGCATCATACTTGTGGCTTTGCACCACCAGTATCTTCTCGCCGGCCTTCAAGGAGACGCTTTCGAATAAATCGACATCCCTGCATGGGATCACGAACTGGTCGTGCGACCCTGAGACTGTGTTCCATTCACCCTGCACGTACCAATCATCGCACCGGAACGCCGTTTACCCCAGGACAGAATTCGCATGCTTCAGAGCATTGGCAATGAAGCCCGCGTTCGTCCCACTGGCATCATTGTACGCTCGAGATACCTTTGCCTCATCTTTGCACGTATCTAGGCCGATAATCATATAAGAACTTGCTGCGGATGAATTTTTCTGACTGGCCAACGATCCTAAATTACCATTCAGGACGTCAGCGAATTCGGCAAAGAAAGCTGCTGCGTCAGGCCGAGCGAAGCTGCCAACAGTGGACCCCAGTGAAAGGATACAGCGAGGCCTTTGCATGTTTTCGGGGCGTTGCAGCCATGCGCATCTGTCGTCGTAGGTTCCCAGGAGACCATGGCACCGGACATGGGTGTAAGTTCCGGGAGAGACCAAAGCTAAGGTTCGCTGGAGCTCAGGAAGAGATAAGTCGAGAGCATAGTAATCAACTGGCTTGTCGATGTTGTCGAGAGCCTGGAGAAGTATCTTGACTTTTCGGAGGTTACTGAAAAAGTTCACTTAACGACTAGGCGAGAGGATTAGAATAGCGAGACAACTAAACCGCTCCCAACCTCAATGAGTATGGAGTTTGGCTTGATCTTCCGAGCCATTTCATTGCTCGATCGCTCCAGGATTCCGATCTCGGTCTGAGTGAGATAATAATCATCGAGATAGGTGATATCTTCGAAGCGCTTGAGACCTTCCTGGTCCCCAATTAGCACACTGGGAATCCGACGTGGATCTTGAGAAGTAGCAGAGGTCTTGAGGCTATCCTTGATCTCCTGCGAGAGATACTCGACTTCATGGCGGCTTTGTATATCTATGCTGCGGTTGTCTTTGCAATCAGGAATGATGTTATGGCCGTTGGAACCGCTATAGAAAGTTTCAGGAGGCATGACGGATTCGTCGTTCCAGGCGGGTTGGTCTTATTCCACTTGCTGGAGTGCGTAACTTGCTCCGAGGACAGCTCGGTAGGGCCTTTTATATGCGTCTTGTTCGCTTGGATTCGTTGGCGCTGCATTTCTAAGATCGACCTCTTCGTAAGTCGTGACCTCTCGCCATTCCCAAGATGTCATCCAACATTAGGTTGTGATAGAATTGCAGAACGTGCAGGATGTGCAGGAACTAGCTACGTCTCTGTTCGCCCTGCGGGCTCGGCTTGAAGAGGCGGTATCGTGAGAGAGAAAAAGTAAGGCTCCGATTCGCCAATGAGTGATGCAAAGGTGGTGGAACATAAGTACCACTGGCCGGGCATGCTCGGAGGCTGCATCTATGCATTCACGGCGGTGTTAACTGTCCAGTTTCTGCTTGCGTTAGCAGGCAGGCTCAGCTCCGCAACCCGCGCAGGCACGGCCCGAACGAGTAGGATGAGCGAAGGATGGACGCCTCTCTCCTTACGCGAAGCCGATCCTAGACAAGGGTTTGTTGTTGGTTAGACTCGGAGCTTCTGTTTTAAGAGGTATGGATTAGTTAACCGAACGTCTAACAAACAGTAATTTACAGCAATTGATGTTATTGATCGTTGATTGCTAATTCATCCATATCTTGCGTCACTCAGAGCGTCATATTGCATTCTAGCTGCGTTTGTTCTGAGGAGACGTCTCCATGGGCTGAGAACCTAAGAAGTCAAGAAAAGAAACGAAGAGAAAGCTGTCTTCAACCCACAATATTATTGTTGCATAATCGAAATTGGCATAATTATCCATCACGTCCTACCAGCATGTTGCTTCCTCGTATGCTTTCTCGTCGTGCTATGCTATCAAAAGTCGAGCCTGCTTCGGAGACGAATCAATGGTGCCCGTGCAGTTCCCGGAACAAGTGGACTGCCTCTGATCGGCAACGCACACCAGCTGATTCCCAACCTCATCAAGAACAAAAGAAATAGGCGCTTCAGTACGGAGAGGAATTCAAAGTCTAACTGAGCTGGCAAAATTGGGTCTTTGTCAACTTTCCCGACGCTGTCAAAGAGATATTTGAACATTAGTCTCCAAAGACTTCCTCTCGCATGCCCCTACCAGTGGCTGGCGACGTGATCTCTGGAGGCATGCGATTTTTGCTCGAAACTCAGAGCGCTGGTGCAAAAGCAGCTTACGCCGACGAATTCTAACGCTTTGAAGCCAACCCAAGAGACGGAGTCCAGACAGTTACCTTACGACATACTGACGGACAACGAAGATGGTATGCAATTTTGCATGCACGCGAGGCGCCTCACAACAAGTGTGATGACGTCGAGTATGTATGGCAGAAGGGTTGCTACCTGGGTGAGCGTGATGGCATCGCAGTGAAGATGATTACTTACAAATAGTCAATGACAGTCAAGATGTACGAGAGATCTATAACATTCTTAGAGAGTTCTATGAAGTCACTACGACAGGCGGATTTGTCGCAGATCTAATTCCGGCACTTGCAAAATTGCCGAAATGTCTGCAATGGTGGAGAAAATTTGCTCTGCTTTGCCATCAACATCATGTGGACACCTGGTTGAAATATTGGAACAATCTCAAGCTTCAACTGGAGGACGGTGAGGCTCCGGATTGCTTCGTGATGCAGTGCGTTGAAGATAGCGGGAAGGCTGATGGCATGAGTGATGTGCAAGGCGCCTTTCTTGCGGGTAGTAAGTCCATATCGTTACGATAAAATTGTTACTCTTGTATTCACGAGCTACCCGTCTGCACAGCCATGATCGAAGCCGGCTCCAAATCCACATCTTCAACCCTCCTTAGCTGCCTCGAATTCATGGCTGCCAACCCTGCCACTCAAGACCGCGCCCACGCCGAAATCTCAAGCGTTGTCGGAGACACCCAATTTCCCAAGTTCGGCCACAGAGCCTCATCACCCTATATTAGCGCTTGTGTCCAATAGGCCCTGCGTTTGCGCCCTTCCACAAATAATGAGTCCCCTCACTACACCAGCGCCGATGTCGTTTACAAGGATTTCGTGGTACCCGACGGCACTGTTGTATCGCTAAATCAATATACTCCTTTCTCCGACCCTTCCCTCTACGCCGATCCCGAGCAATTCTGCCCGGAACGCCATGTTCACGGTGATGAAAGCAACGAGAAAAGCGGAAGCAACCATTCGAAGGCAGCTGTAGGCCTCGAGCGTTATGTATGGGGCGCCGGACGCCGCATTTGCCCTGGAATGCATCTTGCGGAGAACACCTTGTTCATTACTCTCGCGAGTATATTGTGGGCATTTTAGGTTCGCCCAGAGCTCAACTCGGATGGGACAGAGATGGATGTGGATGTCTCCGATGATGCGTATGAGGCTGGACGGTGACCGTCCCGAGGGTGTCCAAAAATTTTGCCGAGAAGCGGACGTATCAAAGACTTGATAATCATAGAGGGGAAGACAGTAGTGATAATGGAAGATAAACAGGTAAGAGTAGAGAATGGTGATCTTCTCGCCTCAGATAGCATTGGTATATCGTTCTTGAGCTTCGGGCTCAACGGTGGAATCTTGTCGTTCGGCGTTCATAATCATTCTTGATCAGCTCAGTCTTGCAACAAGCGTGCATGCAGTGGATGCCGTCTCGAAAGGACTGTGATGAAAGATAGCAGGCATATATGGCACGACAGGTATCGGCACGAACCACGTTCTTCCAGCACGAAAGGCTTCGAGATATACTAGCGGCCTTTGGGTTGGCTAATATCTTCGCATCGTAACCTACCAAGAAGTGACATCTGACCGCGCCAGTGGCGACCTTGGCAGGTCATCTGGGAGATCAGCCTGTGCTGAGAATTTTGAAGGCCATACCAGGAGCGGGGATCTACGAGCACACAACTATCTCAAAGACGACTTCGAGTGGATAAATCAAGGCTCACAGACTGCATCGAAACTGTGATCCCGCATTTCGATTGTCTGCGTGTCAATAGCATTTTCAGTGGGCGTGAACTTTCGTTTGGAATTACTCAAGGTCATTTTATTAGATCAGAGTTTCGAAAAGCATGGCTTGAGGTCGAAAATTGACTAAGTCTTGGCGACATTGCGCACTACAGCATTTACTTCGGCCATATGCAGACTGCCACCAGAACTATATATACATTATACCGTACTACTGCTTAGTATGAAGCTCGCCAAATTCCTACCTCCTCTCTCTTCTTTTCACCGCACAATAAGTCTTGGCGCAATGCAGCCTTGAATTCGATAGATGAAGCAGTCATCTTCACCTCAAATTTGCATCCTGCACAGCAAAGATCACGCGCGACAATGCACCAATGATCGCCTTACTACTGGAAAGGATCCATGGCCCCGCAAAGACGCTCCACACCCTCTTTCGGAGACGCATCTCGATTATACCGCAGATTAGTCCGGCGCCCAAAACGAACACCTTCGGACTCTGATATTGTTTCCAATCAATACCACAAGCTGCATGTAAATGCACGTCATGGAGGGAGAGTCCGCCACACCCACGTTCTAGGCCCTTCATGCCGTTCACAGAGAAAGGGCATACATTCGTAAGGCTAAATCCTGGAGCACGACTCACTATCACATTCACACGCCTTGAGGAAGGAAGTGCCTATCACATTGCCCTCTACTGTTACTTCCCCAGAATCTCCGAGGGAGGAGAAGGTCAACTTGGAGATGATATGTCATGTGTACTATACCCACAAGAATTTCGAGCACGAATCGCAGTTTCTGCAAGATTTCGGCTTCACGCCAGTCAAGATTCCCAACGCCGGTCAGCCCAACGAGACGATCTACTATCGCGGCTACGGTACAGAGCCGTGGCTGTATTGCAGCAAAGAAAGGGAGGACGATACGTTTCGGGGAACGGCGTTCGTAGTAGAAAGTCGGAAGGATCTCGAGCTCGCCGTTAAAATCATTCCTACTGCGAATAAGATTTATGAATTGGTTGATGCGCCAGGAGGTGGGGAGTGTGTTACTGTGAAAGATCCTACGGATAGGTCTCCCGTGCATTTGGCTTATGGAAAGGAGCAGAGAGAGATGAGTGAGGAGCATGAGCAGAGGCTTTTCAATTTCGTGGGTGGCCATAAGACGTTCCCGTCCTTATGTCAAGTTGCATGTATTGACTAAGAGCAGTCAACAGAGTAGCATCGATTGGTCAACAAGTCCCGACGGATGCAAAAACGTCAGTACCTCTAGAAGATGGGGACTCAACAAAAATCTTACACCGTATAGGCCCGGCGTAAATCTACAAAATTGGCCACTTCGGCATGTGTGCCACGAACTTCGCAAAATCATTAAGATCCTGGACCGCGTTCTTCAATTTCAAACCCACAGATCTAAGTCTTATCCTACATAGCTTGTCAGGGTCATCAGCTCATCAGTATCATTCGACTAATTTATAAATCTATTTAGCTCTCCCAGACCGAAGACGGGCGCGACGTTACAACCTTGATACACCTCGACCGGGGCGCCGAACTCGTTGACCATCATTGCTTCTTCTTCTTCGAGGGTCCTAAATTCTACGTCCACCACGCCTCGTTCGAGATCTTTGATTTCGATACTCAAGTGCTGGGTCGTGATTGATTGTTGAAGCAGGATTATGAGAATTGTTGGCGAGTGAGAAGACATAGTTTGGGAAGTCAGATATTTGATTATTGGTATGTGCTTGTTATATGTGCCTTTGGTTGTTGGGTATGGGGCTGTGATGATGAGTCTGGCTAATGCGGTTGCAGGTCGGATACATCGAAATTCATCTTGGAGCATTACGTCTATGGCGATCTGGTCAATTGCGATACTCCTACTAGGACGGATGTTGCGAGTCCGGATGGGCTTTATATTTGGGGTATATTTCCCCCAGCCTTGCTTTGAACTATAATCAGTGCTGACTGTATCTTTCAAGGACCCGATCTGCCGCCTAAATTCATGGACTAGATAGAATGAAGATTGGAGAATCATGCATAGCAATACACACGTTCGTATGTACAGTCGAAGATACATATTTGTCCGCTCTGGGCGTTGTGGTTATGAAGATCAGACGGTTTAGGTAGCATTGGCGTTGATTTTGTGTATAGTACTTGAACCGTGACTTGACATTCCGAGGACATACACATAGAAGAACTTGCAGTCATAGGCGATGTCGTCAATCCACTTTCTCGTCCTTGCACACAATGAACTCAAGATCATATCAAGCATGTGAATCAACAAGAAGTGATCATGGCTCGGTAGAGCATGATTTGTCCAATATTTCTGCATTCAAGGGAAGTAATCTTGCAGATCAGGTACCATGGCCAATAGAGGCTCTTCGCATCACAACAAGGTGGTATTCGTCGCTCCATGCTCAACTATCTTCCTGCCCAAATTGCGCGCCGTACGTCGCTTCAAAGCCAGAGGCGTCAATATTGGTCGTGAGGGTAACGCTAGTGCTTGGGAGTGTAGTCCGAGCAAACCGGTAAAAAAGAGGCCCAGGATGTGCATCTCGATCTACGAATCTCAACGAGCAAATGGGAGAAATTCGATGCACAGGTTTTATCTCGGTTGTGACGTGGACCAAGGTAAACAGATATGCCTTCCTGTCCATGGTTTCTCTTTTGTCGCCAATTTGGCAGATCGCATAAATGACGCTTCAGCTGCGCGAATTCTGCCCGGCAACATTTCACTACTTTCACTTCCATAATCCAACCTAACGCTACCCACCACCCATCAAGTTGAATGCAATGACCCCAGCAAACCTCACGTCAGCCTCCGAACATGCCTCCCAGTGATCCAGGAGATCGCCCTCTCGAGCGATTATCGTATTATTATGGCCCCCCTCCCCTAAACGATTCCCTACATCAATTATCAATCAACGAGTGTCGTGTTGGGAGCAACGCTAAACCGAACAAAATCCGGCAGAACGTTACTGGCGACCAGAGAAACAGGATCCTCTTATATGGGAGAAGTCCGGCTGCAGTATTGGGATATGGCCAAGCTCGCTTGGCGATACGTTTTCGAATGAGCAGGCGGTGCAGACAGCATTTGAGATATTGGAGGAGTGTGAGACGGAAATAACGCTTGTGGCAGGGAGAAAGAATACGAACAAAACCACAACACCATTGTACCAGCGCCATTAGGAATCGAACCCAATATGATATGTATTGAAACCCAGCAAACGGGGAGTGGGGGTTTTATGTTGTTGTTCGGGGATACAGGGGTGGGGATATTCCGACGTAGGTAGGGGAAGGTGAGGAGGCTTCCATGTACATTGAATATTGAACAAAGGCATAGTAAACAGTGCTGGAATTCGGAATCAAGGATTGAGTTTCGTAATTCAGAATACCACATGTGACGAGGTACAAGATGGCACTCGATCTAGAAACAGGCTGCATGTAACAATGATGAAACCCTACCACATATGCAAGATCTCAATATTGGCCACAATCCGTAATGCATTACTCGTGGTAGATCGTTGATCAGCGTGCCTGGAAAGCGTCAGTTTAGTGATTCTGGCTCAGGAGGCAGAAGAAGACGTACCTATAGACTCAATCTCGACCCTCATGTCATCATCATGATAGAGAGCACAAAGGCAATAATTGCAACACCAGCGGCTGTATCTATAGGAAAGACAGCTACGTCCCATGATAGATCAACTTTTGAGCATGGCGTTGAGGGGTACGAGAAAGAATACGAACAAAGCCACGACACCCTTGTACCAGCGCCATTAGGAATCGAACCTGTGATGGTCAAGTGTTAAAATCCAGCAAACGACTACGAGTATTTTGATGTGCCAACAAAGTGAGTGGATGGGCGCCAGCGTTCGAAGGCGCGACGGGCATCATCAGCTTGGCAACCTGGTGAAGCTCTTGTGACTATTATCTGTATGGACACGTGGATACTGCCTCAATGTAGTCTAGGCAAAGTTAAATGAGAAGCTTTGTAAATTGATGCATAGATTGAGCACGGAAAGCGCTATCATGGTTCCACGCTAGTCCCAATCCAACCTTGATATTAACGCACGGCACGAAAAGCCATTTTCTCCTTCCACATAATTACCCTCAACTCACGTGCTTCATTCATCCGCTTCTACTTTCCCTACTATTTGCCCAAGATGCCAGATATATCCATCCTCTACAGCCCTGCTCCCTACCACATCCTGAGGTCCGTCTTCCTTTTCCACCCCACTTGTACCCCATCCTATATAGCTAACCACTTCTCTCCTCCAGCTATGGGACTCTTCTCGGCTCATCCATCTACCAATCTTTCATAAATGGCATAGTCTCCTACCGCGCCCTTCCCCGCCCGCAATTCTCCACCCTCCAAGCAGCCTTAACGCCTGTCTACTTCGCGCTCCAAACTGCCCTTCCAGTCGTCATGGCCCTCACATATCCCGGCATTCGAAATCTCTCCCCCATGGGAGGCGCCGCCGACTCGAACAGCTTAAGCGGGGTATTAGATGAGAGAAATCGATACAGCGTACTACTGCCGATAGCTACCGTCTTTGTACTGAATGCCGCGAACTTGGTATGGGCTGGCCCGGTTACTACGAGAATTATGAAAGAGAGGAAACATCAGGAGACGAGGGATGGGAAGAAGTACTACGATGCTGGGCCACATTCGACAGAGATGCAGAGGTTGAATAAGGCGTTTAGTAGGATGCATGGGATAAGTGCGCTAACGAATTTGATTGGATTGGGGGTTACGGTCTGGTATGGGGTTTTGCTTGCTGAGAGGCTGCAGTAATTCTCCTGCAGGGAGAGCGTCATTGCAAAAAGGATTGAGCATCTGTCATGATTGAAGGACACATGGCACAACAGCAGGAGCGGCCAATTAGGACCGAAAGGATCTTAAAGGTGTATGTATTTACGGATCCTGGTTGAGATACGTGACTACTTGTCTAGAACTAAAATTTTTGCCAATGTCTCATGCAGAGAGCATCATTTTCACTGTTAGTATGACATGGCAAGCGACTGAGTGCCACTGGAAGAAGCAACATGACTCAGCACTATTTGTGTTGTCTCGTGGCCAGGGCGTATTTTGACAAAGTACAAGCGGTGCCACTTACTCTGGGGAGCAGGTTGGAATACAACGTGTTAGAATTGCGCTGTAAATCGAGGAACAACATACGATGTGCAAGCTCCGCTCCGTAAGATAAGTGGATATGGCGTGTGAGGGTTCTCTTGCAGCTGTACATCAGTAATTGACCCTGCTGGAGCGTAATGCATGCATGGCTTTGGAAGTCTTTCGTCTAGTTTGGGCAGTTATCCCCTAGATATCCCTAGCTCAAGAGACGCCAATCGGTAAGTGTGGGTACATGCCAGGTCCAGCGTGCAGCATATCTCGTAAGGCATTATATTGACACCGTGGAAGACATTCGCCGACTCCATGAAACATCCTAGCCCATGCTCTCAAACCTCTGCTTCGCCTTGTCTCTAGTCTGCTGCAGAAAATCGCCATAACTCCCCTTAGTATTTCTATCAGCCTCAGTAACAGCGTCACCCATCTTCCCGCCTTGAGCTCCCAAGCCTACCCCTTGCACGTACATATCCGTGGCTATAGGCGCCGTCATACCAGCACCTTGCGCTCCAAGACCTTCGCCTACGGACCAGCCCATTTTGCCAAGTAGGGAAGCACCTTTCGACGGAACTGGAGCCGGCTCGTCTTGAACCTCTTCTTCAGGCTTGCTTGCGGACTTCTGCAGCGGTAAAGATATCTTCTTACCTCCACCAAAAGCAGCACGTCGCTCTTTGGCGCGGTCACGGTATTCTGAGCCGTCATCTGCGGAGGCCGAGGAAATAATACCCGCTTTGACCATCTTGGTCATGGCTCTGGACACAAGATCTTCATTCTTCATGTTGTCACGGTGAAGGTCACTCATTCGCTCATGTCTGTTGACCTCCGCCTCGGTCTTAAACTGGCGAGAACAGAGGTAGCAGCACTTCTTTTCCAGGTTCGCATAAGACTGTGCAGGCGGAGCCACTACTTCGCCATCGCCCTTCTTCTCTGACGGAGCTGTAGCATCGTTACCATTATCCGAGGCCTCCTCAGGCTTCATACCATGAAGCTCTGCATGTCGATTGCTCCAGAACTGCAGATGTGCGGGCGCAGTCTATGTGCATTAGTCAACATTCTCGCCTCCGCTTTGAGAAACATTGGGTACCTTTTTCTGCTTGGCAGCGGCGCTAGCTTCTGCTTTTCTCTTCTTTACCTTCGCTTCGGCCTCTTTACCGGGCTTGACTAGGCCTTCACCTTCCGCAGCAGTAGCTGCTTGATCAGCTGCAGAACGGACCTGACCATCGCTCGTTGCGTTGCCTAGCTTAGGCGATCCTGTAGATACGACTAGCTCGCTGGCCCAAGCTTCTTCATCCCAGTACTGGACTTTAGTCGCAGTGTTACCAAGTGGACTGAACACGAACTGGTAAGTCACTCCTGGTGTGTGGGAGATAGGAACGAAGACACCAGCATGGATGTAGTCGGCTGTAACGGGTTTAGAAGAGATGGTAAACTTTTCGAAAGAATTGTAGCGAATCAGAGCGGCCTGGGCGTCCTGTAATCATCGTGTGAGCAAATGCCGATATCGATACGCAAAGGCAATGTACGTCAATTGTAGCAAACTCAGCAAAGCCATAGCGCCAGCTTTCGTTGCTGCGCCTGTCCCTGACAAGTAGTACTCTTCGCAAACTGCCCTCTTTGGCACCCAGATTCGCGTCTCCCGTTGTCGATGCAACTTTGGCGTTGTTCTTCCTCGCAGTTGTGTTTGCAGGAGGTGATGACCTCCGGCCAGGCTTGTACAGCTTCCCCACTCCTTTTGCCAGCAGATCTTCGGTCACGGTAGGTTCGAGTCCTCTAAGGAGCAGGAATTGAGAGGGCGTGCCATCAGGTGAAACATCACTGTCACCGCTATTGAGGTATTGGGCTTTTGGTGCGAACGCAGCCATGTCTGAGAACCAATCAATATCGGTTCATTCCGTTCTTTGGAGCACATACCAATCTGCGGTGTTTGACATCGATGACAAAACTTCCGACCTGGGAAATTTACGAATGTACACTAGTCGTTGGTGAATAATAGAACAGGAATAATAGAGTCTGGGAGTATTACCAATTTGCAGGTCCATTCTCCATTTGCCTTTTCCTCACGAGGACGATCGTCTCGCTCACGACTGTAAGCTATCCGGACTTTGGCTGCTTCATGGTCACTATCTGTTGAACTACTGCCATAGAGATGAATGGTAGGGTAGTTGCGCTCTACGAAAGCTTTCGACTCCTCGAGCGTTGCGAATCTTAGAAAGCCAAAGCCTCTAGAGACCTCTGAAGACGAGATTAGAATGGATGTTTAGCGTATACTCTCATCAGGGCACATACTGGTCTGCCTGTCCCGAATGACTCGCACGTCTTCAAGTTTGTCTACATCGTGGTACTGCTTCAACTCCTTCGATATCTGTGCGACCGTAGGAATGCCACATCTTAGCCAGAGTTCGACAACATTTTACATCATACTTAGGCTCTTGTGGTATCAGGATTGATGTGTCATGTCTGGAGCGTATAGTGGGTGGGGTGGCCAACGTCTTCTTCTACCATCTCTGGCATTAGCCCCTCCAGTATCACCTCTCTGCTAGGCGGTCCTCCGTAGTATGGCGAGCGGTCCCTTCGCTGGCTTCGATTTCTGCTTCGGCTTCGATCGCGGCTGTCATAGCTAGGTGATCTATAGTTCTCGTGGTCCCTGTCGCGGTACATCCTAGGGTCTCTTTCGCATGGAGACGGAGAGCGGCCTCTTCGATATGAATCGAAACTTCTGCTATCGTCTCTTCTATCTCTGGAATTACGCTCTCCCCGAGTCGATGCGCCCTTGATCTCGAAGTCGTCTCCACTGCGAGAACTCCTATACCGATCTTCCCATAATCTTAGTCAGCAGAGGCGCCAGCTGAATGATATGATTGTCCTGCTTATGGTTTACCATGTGGTGGAGATACGTATCGTCCGCGAGGTGAAGGGCTTCTTCGGTACCGGTCTCGAGAGTGTGATCGTCGGTAGTCGACGTTGTAGCTGTCCCCATTTCGCGTACCAGAGTATTGCCCAGAGTATGGCCTGCGATCGTCGTATGCAGGCTCTCTGCCGTAGCGATGGGCAGACATATTGAGAGTAAAGGGATAGATGTTGGGCAAATCTAAAGCACGATTGTCTAAGCTAGTGATTTACTAGCGCGGCCTGCTCCACCTCCAAGCGGTACGCTTCCTCAAAATCTGATTCAATCAGATGTACCTCTTACACGCTAAGATTTCGTAAAAGTTTGTAGGTTACGGTTGTAAGTCTCGTGTCATGCACATTCTTATCATGAGTCATCCATCGAGGCGCACCTTCCCGCCAGAAAAGGCTCTCGAGGCTATGTAATGTGACTCAATCTAACACTATCTCCATTCCAACATAAGCACATTTTGAGTCGTATTATATCATCGAGAAGTTTTCTTTGCCCAGAATAGAATCTTTTTGATATTCCGTTGCATTACCCTTCCCACCATATCTAATTCCCAGCCAAATGTCCTCAGTCATGGCGGGCACAAAGCAATCGCCCGATGGAGTTGACCCCAACGCCTCTCTAGCCACTATGACTGCGAACACATGTCTTAAGAAAAACAACGACATGGTGCCACTCCAGCACTCTGGACTCGAAGTCCACGACACCGATAGCGATTACACCTCCGACGACTACTGCGAATTTCCATCATCATCTGATCGAAAACGCTCAACACCCCGAGCCCAAGCAAAGAAGGCCCGGAAAGCAGCACACCGTACCCAAGACACGAAGCCCCTCCTTCGTCCAGCAAAAGATATCCTCTCCCGTATCCGGCATGATCCAGCCCTCAAGGAGTCTGACTTCATCATCGGCTACAGTGATCGGCATGCACCTGAAATCATGGAGCTAGACGTGTCAGCGTGGAAGGGCGGAGGCGACATTACTGACGAGGAATGGATTCCACAGCACCGGATCATGTATTTTCGGAGAAAGGGAGAGGGAGACGAGAAGGGTGAGAGGGTATGGGACCGTGAAAAGAGGCTCGATAGGCTATTTGGTAGTGGTGTTGTGCCGCCAGATGAAGAAAACCGAGATGGCGTCGGTGTTAAAGATGGAGCAGCTGAAGAGGCGTTGTGTGCGAGAGAGGAGCTGCAGTTGGCGGGAAAGGAGATAGGTGAGAATCTTGAAGAGAGCGCACATCAAGCAAGCACTTCTTGAGGTTCAGAATTTTGTCATTGCAGGTCTGGGAGCGGCAATCAAAGCATTCGAATCGAAAAGGTTGATATATCATTCTCGAGAGTTATACAAACGTACGATTTCGATTTTTTTTGTTCATTACCCAAGACTCATGCAACAATCACTTTACGCTCCATATACCGTTGCCCATATCGAAAGCACCACCGTTCAGTCATGTCTGGGCATGTATCCTGTGGCACTTCGAAGAAGCTCTTTACTGGATTCAATACCAATTTGAATGGGCTTCCACCAACACCCATTGATCATATTCCCCCCAAGTATCCGCTCGACAAGAACATTGAACCATACTCTTACGTTTTTGATAGGTAAATGTACAAAGGCTTCATCGTAATTTGTGTATTTCTTTTTCCTCCGGCTCCTCGCCTTCTAAGCCATGTGTTGGGATCTCTGCAATTGTTTTCGAAGAAAACACTGGAGGCGTCGCGATCTGATCACTCAGACTGATTAACAAATGCACGCATATCCTTGTTAGACCAAGCGTGAGTGTCACCCGAAGCCGCCATTGGGTCCTTCTCTTGAGCATAGCTCTCGTAGTACTCTGCTCCTTTGGAGCACGTTCGGGGCTTGTTCCTGCTCAACGCACAACGATATTGTGGTAGTTCCAGAAAGTTCGAAGCCAGGCCACGGCCACTGCGCCTGCAATAGTTGAGCACTCACACTCAGTTTTGATTGTGGATAATGTCTAAGAACAGCAGACGAGCTCCATTGGATATGCAGAAGAAATCTATAGACCGATCATCCAGATCAGTGGACCCTATTTGCATACCCGGCGAGTCTATTGTGCCATTACGAACAAATAACGCCCAAGAACCCCGTAACGATGCGAGCAAGATATTCTCCAGCTATTCCCATTTTCCGCGCCAGCTTTTCGATGAGGTGAAGATCACGGGCCTATGTAAAGGAGGCTTTTCATGATCGACTGCAAGTCACATTTCATCATCGTATTGGTCTATGAGGCCTAGCGTACAAGTCGTCAGTAGCTGGTCTGAGAAGGATAATTGGGAGCGAAGACTGACCATTCTCCTCTTCGCGAGAGCTGCGCCCGCGGCCGCTTGTTGGCAGCTGATTGTAACCCCGCTGGCGAGGAAGCAGGCGCGCGCATGAGGAGGTAAGGATGACGAAAATATCCTGCCAAGCCATAGTCAGCTTTCAATCTAAGCATCAACTGTTACGGTATGCTCACATTAACAAAGCCGAAAATCCCAGCCCAGAGGGTGTAATTGGGCAACTGTCTCCATCCTCTCTGGTGCATCACGGTTCTTTGATACGCAATGCCACCGAGCAAATACACAATAGCCGCGATCAAAGCAATAACCCCGAAGACACCACCGGGGCCCAACGATTGCTGAGGATCGATAATCCCACCGCAAGCCGCCATCGAGCGGGCTTCAAAGAAGTATGTGCATTCGTCGATCGTGCCTAGGAAGGAGAGATGGGCTTTCGGGGCAAGCGAATCACGGTCGCAGATGAAGGAAATGATGGTTGATTTCCGCCTGGCAGGTTCTCTGCCTGAGGAGGGCTTGCGAGACTTTCGGTCATCGTCTCGGTCATCGTCTTCATCGTCGTAGTCTCCATTGAGTTTGCGGGGGATCAGGTGATCAGAGGCTTGGTCGCAGGGGGACCCATTCGTGTAGTTCATGATCAGCTTGCGGCCTCGGAATAGTGGTTCGGCGGACGCTTGTCTGCATTAGAATGCAATCAGTACCGTTCCTATGGAGAGGAAATGCCCTAGGCCTGGGCTAGGCCGCAGCAACGTACCCTATCGAATACGTCCTCTCGCCATGTGTATAGAAGGCGCTGACGTTCCTCACCAATTCCTCCTTGATCCCTACTACCTCATCTAGAGGCTCAATCACCTGCGCGCAAAAGTTCATCGTAAAGTTCGTATCATAATCGTAGCCCCTAGCATGCCAACTCTCTGACCGGTCATCTTTATGCGCTTTCTTGTGGTTTTGCAGAGGCTGCACTGTGATGGTATTGAGGTCGTAGAAGTTGCCATTGATGGGGTTGTAGATCTGACATGGTTTGACCGGTTTTGAGTCTGCTGCGAGAGCTGTAGAAAGGAGGAGAGGCAGGAGCGCGGCGGGAAGATATTGGCGCATGGCGGCCTGGGAGCAGAAGGGGCTTCAGGCGATACGGAGTTGTTACGAGCTGTCTGAGAGACACGTTCTACCGTACTGCATTGATGCTGTGGATGTTCGTGGGCTCGTTGTCCTAAGATTAGAAAGATCACTCGTTGCATAACTCGGATAACCTGCCCAAATTCGCTTCCTTTCCCTTGGCAGCGCCAGCGAAAGGCACCAGCAATGGATGACCTCACAATGTGTTTATAGTGCCCGTTCACCGTCAAGTTTGTTAATTTGTTATTGCTCAAAGTTTGATGCAGGTAGAAGCTGACCAAATACACACGCGCTGCAATCATGTCGAAGAGTGAACGAAAATCAGTGCTACCGTCGGCGCCATCTCATGGCTATGAATTTGGAGGACCGTAAGTTCTGCCAACGTATCTAGAGCCACTTAACAATGCTAATAAGGTTCCAGTATTGGGGCTTTCGCTACCTCTTTCGGGCTCCCTCTGGTCTGCTACCTGACCTCGTTCCTCTGCAACGATGTCTCCGGCTGCCCCGTTCCCTCAGCTCTACATCCCAAGAGCCTCACCATATCGAAGCTAAAAGAAGAGACTGGATGGCCTGAGAAGGGTGTCTGGGGATTGCATAGCACTGGGGTCACAGCTTGGGTGCTAGGATACTACTTCCTGAGTCTTGTGCTACAGACTGTACTTCCTGGTGTCGAGACAGAGGGCGTAGAGCTGGCATCTGGTGGAAGATTAAAGTATAAATTCAATGGTAAAACACCACTGTCGCCCGTGTCCTGGTTGAGTAGGCTAATACTTCATAGCCTTCAGCTCTGCGTTGACTATCATCGCTATGGCAGCTACTGGCACAGCTATACAAGGACCCGAGTTTCCCCTATGGACATTTATATGGGATAATTATACCCAGCTTATCACCGCGAACCTTGGGATAGCCTTCTCACTTGCTTGTTTCGTATACTACCGAAGCTTCTCTGTGAAGAAGGGTGACAAAGAGCAGCGAGAATTAGCAGCTGGCGGACACTCTGGGAACCTGGTGTACGACTGGTTTATCGGTCGCGAGCTCAATCCTCGAGTCACATTACCTCTCTTCGGGACTATCGACATCAAGGCTTGGTGCGAACTTCGGCCGGGCATGCTGGGCTGGATTCTGCTTGATCTAGCATTCATTGCACATCAGTACAAGCTCTACGGATACGTTAGCGATAGCATAATTTTGATCACGTTGTTCCAGACACTGTACGTCTTCGATGCGCTATACATGGAGCCAGCGATTTTGACGACCATGGACATTACTACTGACGGATTTGGCTTCATGCTGGCGTTTGGTGACCTGGCATGGCTTCCATTCATATATTCGCTGCAGGCGAGGTACCTCGCTGTCTATCCTGTTCATCTTGGACTCAACGGCATACTGGGTGTACTTACAGTGCAAGGCTTGGGCTACTACGTTTTCCGCGGCTCCAACAACGAAAAGAATCGGTTCAGGATCGACCCCAATGACCCCAAGGTTGCACATCTGAAGTACATGGAGACCAAATCTGGAAGCAAGCTCCTGATATCTGGATGGTGGGGCACGGCAAGACACATCAACTATCTCGGTGACTGGATTATGGCATGGTCATATTGCCTACCAACTGGAATTGCAGGGTATTTAGTCAACAAGAATTCTGCGCATCCAGCTGATGGCCATATCTTTGGGGGTACCCCTGGAGGACCTCAGGTCTATCAGGGTGAGGCGAAGGGTTGGGGCATGGTGATTACGTATTTCTACGTGTTCTACTTTGCGATCTTGCTTGTTCATCGAGAGATGAGGGACGAGGAGAAGTGCATGAGGAAGTACGGACAGGACTGGGAGGAGTACAGGAAGAAGGTCCCTTGGAGGATCCTTCCAGGCGTGTACTAGGCTAGATGTCTAGACACGACTGTCGACAAAGCCGGCTCGTCTCAGCAACGTTCCAAAAAAGTTTCAATCACGTCGCCTTGGATCACGTCGCCCTCGATCACGTCACATATGTCTCGCGATTTTTGGAGTTTATCGTGAACGCGTTCGTGTCGAGCTCGCTTAACACGCTATCTTGTGACTCATCCTTAGCGTTAGTCCATTATGCAGGCCTAGTTCCCATCTGCATTGTGTCACTGTCTGAAACGATTCCTCGAAGATGCGCAGAAGTTTTTGTGTTATTCGTCTGAGTTACAAGAAGGTCTGGAAGCTTTTGCTCCATTATGCAAACAGCAAGCCTCGCCGTGTCTATGCGCCGCCAGCCGGGTGCCACAAACATCCTACCAAGCTTTGCCCCAGCAGACATGAAAGATGCCGAGTGGCGCCTAGTCGACAACAATCCGTGGTGCGCACGAGTCACGAGTCCAATTTTGTGGTTTTACGTTGATAGATGACGCAGCGAGTCTCGCGCTTAGAGCTGGGAGAAGCTTGGATAGCTTGAAGAATGATCTACAAATAGCTTCCGATAGCACGTGTCATTCCATGTGGCCCATGGCACGAGTATGCATGCAACACAGCTTTCGTGGTGACCGAAGCCAGCGCCTTACTATCGATATTCCTTCGACCGCATGTAAAAAGCCGCATTGCCTTGCATTGCGTGTCATGGCCGCTTTTGGGGGCTCCCCATTTAGAACATGCACTCATCGTCGATCACTAACGCACAGCCACCAGCCACGTCCAAGATTGCCACAGGCATTAACCATTATCGACAAGGAAGTCTGGGAGAGCGAAATGCGCGAGATGAAAATTTGATGATAGGGGGAGGTCATGGTTATGTAGAATGTGTAGATAACGGAGCGCAGAAAGAAGTGACAGCTGAGAGAAGCTGGACGGTAGATTTGAACCAATCAACAATCGTAGCAGGGATTTGAACGACAAGCTCAACTTCAAGCGCAAGTCCGCAACACCGTCCAACAAATCCCTCCACACCACCATCACATGAGACCTTTAGATATCATGATTTGGGTTCTATCAAAGGTCATCGACTGGCCCTGCATTCACCCCAGCCATACAGCTAGGGTAGTTACGCTCGCTGGATCTCTCGGGGTTGCTTCCATCGGGCCGTGCATCCACTGTCACTTGTTCTAGATGCAGTAACAAGGCCGTTCGTACCTCTCGACAGAAGCTGAGGGCAGATGAAGCCGTCTCCAAAGCCGTGGGATTCGTCTTTCCCCACACCAAAGGATGCTGCTGCCGCTGGAATCGATACCTCGTGACTTAAGGAGACACTTCCAGCGTTTCGATTGAGGCGAGAAATGACGCAGACATACCAATAGTTAGGGTTATGCATAATACATACAAGACATTGGAGATACGCTACGACCAATGTCACGGAGTCGCCCGCGCTTGACTGTTGTAAGTCCGTTGCACGCACCGCCGCACGATTTGAAGGGCGTACCACGGTACCAACTTCTTAGGCTACAAGGCCAAGGTGACTGATACGTTTCTATTAAAATTTTGCCTGTTGCACGTGTGACTTGTCGAGATAAACAATTTAATCGTGAGGATCATCAACCGAACGCAAGTTGGTAGGGAAATATGATCTTCTATTGCAATCTCCATGTTAGCAAACCACAGCATGTCTACTGATCAAGAGTCAAGGTGGAGGCGAATAACGCAAATAAGCCATTCGTTTCTAGCTGCATATTAGGGACTCACGGCAACGGCGGGCTGGGGGCTGTGAGGGTCCAGCCTGGCGCGGCCTTTTTGCCGAGGCGAGCACTGGTGCTTTCTGCTCAGCGCGCATCGAACGTAAATACACAGTCGCTTTGGGCTAAATCCTTACAAGCTGCATAGTTCTAAGCTAGATTGTGCAGATGGCCAAATCTTGTGTGAGTCGTGACTTTCGACTGCGCTGACCCACTCAAATCGTCTCGCTGAATATAATATGCTACCACCCCCACCAAATAATACCCTTTTCTATCCTTTACCCTACTTCGGTGCGACCTCCACCGACTCTTTTCCTTATCACGACTCATAATTCTTCTTCCTTCTTACAAAAGGCGTGCACATTATTTCCCTAGTCTTGGGACCGCCATATAATTCGTTCTTTTTCTATTACGATTTTCCTGTCAGCCTCACCCCACGATATCCGCTCTACATCCTATCGCATACAATCTATCAACCATCAACATCAACCACCACCATGCCTGCTCAACTACTTCCCGCTTCGGCTGCCGCCTTTCAGACTCGTTCCGCTCCTAACATAGTCCTCAATACCAAGGTAGATCCTTGGTTGACTGCTACATTAAAGAGAATAAACCGGATCAAGAGGCCTCTGAACAGTGTACCCCAACACTTTCGATGCTTAACGGAGACGCTTGCGTCTCCGTCAGCAATCTGGACTCTTTGCTCGCTGTTGCTCGCAAAGGCCCCCGAGTCGGAACTCGTCCATGACGACAATCCTTTAATAGAAGCTGTCTTCAACTACAAGATGGTTGCAATCGAAGCTTACATCGTCCACGTTGACATGGTTTCGCAGAACGAAGTCGCCTTTAAGCTCACGCCCGAGACGATAGACGCACTGATAGAGTACCACAAAGAGATTCACTCAAAAGACACTTCAGCAAGCACTTGGAATTGGTCGGAGAAGGAGATCCAACTCAAGAGATTGCAGGAGGACTTCAAGCAAGCCATCAACAAGTATGTCTACCGTACGGGTGCCATGGCCTTGGAAGGACTAGAGGAGGATGGTGCCGGCGAGTTGCTTTGCGGGAGAGCAGAAGAGGTCAAGACCGCCATCATGGGCTTGTTCCTTCCACTTCTTCCCCCACCACCACGCCCTGTCGACATCGCTCGTCCTACTCCAGTCCTACCAAGTTCAACCGGTGCCGAGAACTGGTGGCAGCCAACTCTACCGTCGCAGTTCACTAGTGGACGAGACACTTTCTCATATGCTCCATCAAACAGCACGGTCTACACAACGGCGGACTCCGGTTCCGGCATGTGGGCTGGCATGGATGCAGGCATGGATTTCGGTATGGATGCTGGTATGGATACGAGCATGTTCTTCGACGACGTCCCAGCGATGAACTCGCCGACCTCAAGCTCATCCTACAGCGACCCATATACCAGCGGCAGCCCAAGTCCACCACAATTCTACAGTCTCCCAGTTACATCGGCGCCGATGTCTCAGCCGCTTCCTCTACCTAGCCTACTCACGTCACAACAATGCGGCACGAGTACAGGCTTTGGTGGATTTGGATGGGACAACTACCAGAACTTCGTAGCCGCGCCGACGTCGTATGCTATGTAATCGAACGCTCCATACATGTTCATCCAGCACTGGAGGCGTCGAAAGGACTTCGTGCAGGCCGAAAGTAGGACGCTACTTCACACTGACGAGCTCAACGAACCATAAACGCCATCGCCACCTCGGGCGGGTATCACGATAGATTCTTCGATACGGACCAGAGCCGGATACCCTATTTTCTCGCTTATATTTTGTCCTGCGTGTTTTAGCGAGCGTTGCTTCCATTGTCTTTACGCATCACGACTCGGCCGGACCTGTCACCACCTTCGCTTCTATCTCGACAGACTTTTTGGGAGGTTTAAAATCCGGCATTTATACAAGATCGAGGCCTCACGGCAACAGAAATGGGAGGAAAAATGTCACTGTTACATCGCGGATCCTGTATTCTTTTCCACAATCTGTTGTCTTTCAGGGAGCGGCCCGACTCGATGGGGCAGCCTGCGCTTGCGCATCCCCTCGAGCTCCGGCCACATACCTGCTGTTCTGATTCCCATTTCTGGTACTGAGTACCAGCGGGCATGGTGGGCAGATTACGACAATCACCTAGTAGGATTAAGGGGGCGCATCTGGTATGCCGGGATAATGAGGGTGCTGCGTTGTTCGCTTAGTGGATGATCGGGACGAGGTCGCGGTTGGGATTGCGCATCGAGGGAAGCCTGTGGTGGAACTTGAGGGAGGATCAGTGGTCTTCTTTGTGGTCTTGACTGGGGACGCGGAACGGTGACGAAGCTGGGCGACGCGTGGGGTTTTGTAGGCTCATCTCCTACGCTTGGAACTGGTTTCTGGGATGCTTCTCATTGAGTGGGAGGAAGCCGATGCTGGGTGGTGGAGCTGGGCTCTGTATACATGTGATATAATGTGAAATACGGACATTCTCACAAAGATGAATTCCTCTTCTCAATCGTGTCCATTGCCCTTCACCTGCCAGATTATTTGTTGAAGAAGTTCGCCCGTGCCCGTGCTCGATTCGGATGTTGATGAGTGCTGTCCGCTTCGTCATCATGCGCGAAAGTTGCCCGACTTGCTTCAACCAACAACTGCAACGCTATGTGCCATGATTTACGACCTTAAGAGCTTGTATAGATAGCAATCAGTATCTCGTTATCTTTAAAGCATTCCTATCTCTCATTTTACAGCAAGCAATCTTCGTCACGACAAGTTTCATTAAAACCTTTCACTTAGAGGGTCAGCCACTTTCAAGACATTGACCAAGACAACGAAAATATCGCCTTCGCTCTTCGAAAACACCGGGCCCTCAATTCTCCCACAGCACACTCACACTCACGATGGCTGCCCTCCACGCCGCCCTCAAATCGCTCGGTCCTATGGCCTTCTCCTCCGTCCCCACCTCCCAATCCGAAGCCACCACCTACCTCCAACAAGCCTTCTTAGACGCCCAAACAGTAATCGACTCCGTTCCCCTGCCGCCCCCAAATGACCCCCTCGTCACATCCACAAACCGCCCTCGCTCCTCCACCGGCGCCTCCATCGCCTCCAACGTCTCCGAGATCTCCTCCAGTAGCGCTCGCTCCGAGCTCCTCAACCCCGCACATGAAAGCCTGCAAAAAGAATGGGGCAAGCCTATAAAGTTGAGCGCGAAAGATAACCCGTTGGGTATGGCGGTGTACAAAGCCGCTGGGAAGGATGGGAAGGGGGCGTGGTTTGCGAGGAGGAGTGTGCATGAGGGGTTGGGGTTTACGAAGTGGAAATTGGGGTTGCAGAGGGAGTTTCCGGAGACGTTGGAGGTAAAGGGGGGCCCGGGAGAGGGCAACATCAGGGGGATTGGTGGCGAGAGGAGGGTGGAAAGGATGGCTTTTGAGGGGGCGGGGATAGTGGAAGGTGTGTGCTTTGGTGCTAGGGGGTAAGGAAAGAGCGATAACTAACGGAGTTGCAGTGTATCATTTATCCGCGCAGTTTCCCGGCCCTACTACACCGAGAGATTTCGTTACGCTACTTCTGACGTCTTCGACTGCGCTGAGCAAGCCTGACGACAGCCGACCCTCCTCATCTGCGTCGGAACGAGGGAAACCGACAAGAGCACGCTTCAGCGATACTCCAAGGCATTTCATGGTCATCTCGAGACCTTGCGACCATCCAGAATGCCCACCAAGAGACGGCTTCATACGTGGGAATTACGAGTCCGTGGAATTTATACGCGAAATACCCAGGAAACGTACAAAGGCATCGTCTACCACCGATCTCCTTAAAATCATGCGGCGACACGAATCATCTTCTCTCGAGGAAGAGGCGCTATTACGGCAAGCGGAAAAGGTGGCGAATGGGTCGTCAGAGATATTGCCAAATGGCGACCAGCTGTCACCAGCATTTGCGGAAGATATCATAAAGGAGGGTCGAAAGCGTGGAAAGACGATCTCCTTTGCTGAGTCGAGGGGTTCTAGCGCGAAGGGTGAGACAATGGATAACTCCCATACAGGTGATGTAGCCGAGATTAATCCCGTGGAATGGACAATGATAACGCGGAGCGATCCTGGAGGGAGTGTGCCCAGATTCATGGTTGAGAGAGGAACGCCTGGAAGTATTGTCGCTGATGCGAGCAAATTTCTGGATTGGGCATGCAAGAAGGAACACCCAGAAGACGAGATCGAAGCTTTGGCCAAGGGGAATACAGAGCACATCGAGCAGAAGACACGGGAAGAGCTCGAAGCATATGAGACGAATGGCCATCTGGGTGGAATAGACGGCAAAGCTGATGCGGTTGAACCACCAGCCGTGGCAGTGCCAAGGCATGCAAGCCTGGATATCGCATCACCCTCAGAGATGCAGCAGCTCCAGAAACAGCCGCAGCCGCAACCAGGAGGTCTGTTCTCCACCGTTGCCAGCGCCGCCTACTCTGGTATCGAGAGCTATGCTCCCCAAGCGGTCATCGACCGGCTATCCGGCCACCAACAGTCGCCGTCTGCGACAGGCAGCGTGGCTAGCGTAAACGAAGTGGCAGGGCCCCCTGACGATACAACACGCACCACTCGCTCCCCGTCCATCAGTACTGAATCGAGCGTCGGCTCATTCGCCAGCGCCGAAGACCATTTCGACGATGGACTATCCACTAAATCCACCACTTCTCAGACCAAACTTTCCAACTCGAAAGATACAGCAAGAATGTCGCCTCACGAAAAGGAGCTGGCAAAGCTCAACGAGCGAAAACGTCACCTGAATGAGAGATTGGCTAAAAATCGCGAGAAGGAAACGAAAGACAAAGAGGACCTAACATCCAAAGAAGAAGAGCGCATCCGCAAAATGGAAGAGAAGCACGCCAAAGAAGTGGTTAAGCAAGAAGAGCGCTACAAAAAGGAAGTAGCGAAACTCGAAGCTAAACGCCAGAAAGAGGCTGCAAAGATGGAAGACCGGAAGAGGAAGGACGCGGATAAAGATGAGAAAGCGAAATTGACGAGGGAGAAAGAGGAGCTGAGGCAGGAGTTGGAGGTTGTGAGTAGGGAGCGCGATATACTCCGAGATCAAGTGGGTGCTCTGCAACGAGAGAATACCAGCTTGGTCGTGCGGCTGGGTAAGTTCGAGGAGGGCAAGGACGTCCTGAGGGAGGTCAAGGCTGATATTGAGGGGGGAAGGAGTAGGAGCTCGAGTTTGATGAGGGGGAAGGGGACGCCGGAGAAGGGGAAGGAGGCTACCATCATTGGGGGTGAGAAGAAGGAAATTGTGGAGGCTCTGAAGTGAGACGCAGGTGTGAACTAGTACGTATGCAGCCCATATTTCGATCTGTGGGGCGAAGACTGGATACCTCAGGCAATTGTACATGCATATGTATTGTTCAATCTCAGGTCTACCTATTCGTTCTAGATGCAAGCATGCATGCATTTCGTTCTGCCTCTTCGCCAACACTCAATCTCGCATACTTCAAACCAGATCTAAGTAGATACAATTCAACACTTGGTCTCTAGCAAGCTGTTGCAGAGTTTCTTAGAATGTTACCGTTCCTGTCGAGTGGCGCACAAGATTGCATTCCGAATGGCGTTCCCTAGGACCATGCGGACCTAGCTCCAGTCTGCGATCTGGGTACACCTATCGCAAGTCGTATAAGTCGATACCGAGTCCACGGCCCCTTCTTTGAGTACAAAGACAGCTACAAGTGCTGGATTATTCATTGCTGCGACAGGGCTGACAATAGAACTCGAGTCGTGTGTGGATAGGTGGGACATGGAATGCGAGAGAGAGGTGAGAGATGCGCCCTCATGTTTTGGCTCAGACTCCATATGCTCAGCGGATTGGCCGATTTGGGGGGTTGGGGTCGTGGCATAGCGAATCGTGGATGCGTTGTTGTTTTGTATGGGGACAGAAAATGGAGGGAAAGAGGGAGAGTTGGACGGATGTTGGAGGTTGGAGATGGGGAGTTTGTGCAATGGGGGCTTGTGTTGAGATAGGTTGTTCAAGAGCAGGTGATGCAAGAGGTCGTTTTAGGTCTCGTCTGCCACTCATCTTCATCTGCGACTCATATTCGACGTGGTAATGGCGGAGAATCGAGTGGCTACGTATAGCGCCATCTGATTTTTTAGGACCATGGAAAGATCGCAAGCATAGAGGATTTAGATCCATTGTGAGTATAGGACACATTCCTGTTGCGATTCTAGGTGCTCTAGTCAATTGACTTAGACCTCGTTCTCCTCTCCTTCTCTCTCAATGTGACTCCTATTCCGCTCAGGATTGGTCAATGTTGTACACGTTTCTGCTCTAGCCGTACATCCATATGGTCTAGCAAGACTTTTATATTTCTTACTTCTGGCAGGCATTTCGGGTACGATACCACCAAAATGCGCTCAAAGTCTCCAAAACACGCTCGACACATGCCATTCTTACTCCGCTTTCTTTAATAATAAGGAATTTTCATCTCATCTTGAGGACATATCGCCATGCTTGACGCTGCTGTTCGGTGTGATATGAGCTAGTCATGAGCATGAATTTGCTTACGGTAGCTCGAAGATAGCCGTGTAGATTATGTATTCGCCATGTGCACCATAGGCATAGACGCGGGATATATACAACATGAAAATCAAACCCTAAAAAGCCCATATGATGTCCCACATACCCAAGCTCCCATCGCCAAATCGCTCGCTCCCATGTTAACCACGTAAGTCAATACTAAATATGTTCAATTGTACCACCGTGCTACGCTCGATCAAATTTATCCCTCGCCACCGGCCTCGCCCTTTCAACAACCCCCGGCCCATCACTCCCAAACCTCTGCTTCGTGTTTAGCGGCCTCGGCAGCGTCACCCCACTCCCCTGGTTCTCCCAAGTCCTGGCGCCCTGACCCCTCCTATCCCCACTGGGTCCGAAATTGTTGATCCGCTCTTGATATATCTGAGCTATAGGATCGTCCATCTCGCTCGCATCACTCGAAAGCAAGGCCAGATTCTTCCCCTGAGCAGCCGCTTTCGCATGCCTGGCAGCCGTCGCTGGATTGAGGAGTTGGCGGGGCCCGTTGGGGCCGTCGACGGTGTCGGTAGACATGTCTGTAGTGTCGGACAGCATTTGCAGGTTTGCTAGGTGGTGCTGCACCTCTGAACGACTTCCGAGGCCGCTGATAAATGCTGCGTTGGGACGTCGGGGTTGACTGTTGCTAGGGGATGCTGTTTGGCGGGCTGGAGTGACGGTGATGGGTGGGGCGGTGAACTTGGAGGTGGGAATGCGAGTGCGGGTGGGGTTGGTAGGGGAGGCTGTTTTGTCACGCTGGCTGGCACCACTTTTTGAATAGGGTCCGAGAGGTGATGCGGTATCAGAACGGTTCCGAGTTGGGGTGTATGTCCGTGGTGGTGAAGCAGGGCTAATGGGAGGTGCTTGATGTCTACGCGGTGGAGGGGTCGAGAACTTCTCGAGGCGATGGCCAGAAAGTGCCGTGTCGCTGCGACTTGTAGGATTGGACCTTGGCCCTGGCCGGGGAGGGGATCGTAGAGATTGCTGACGGAGCCGACGAACGCGAAGCAACAGGAAGATTGCTCCAGCGAGGACAAGCAGGATGACAATGACCAGTGCAACTGTGACCCCCACGAAAGTCTCTGTGGGGACGGAGGACTTGGGTGTCTTTTTGATCGGCGGCAGCGTGCTGGTCGGGGTGACAGATGGGGAGGCAGTGGGCGCGAGGTTAACCGTCACATACCTCCTTTGATAGCGTCTGGAAGCTGAGCTGGGGATCTCTATTGTGGTCAATTGTGTAACCAGTACATCAATGGCGGTCGGACTTGTCATGGCTGATTGTTCCAAGTATGGGGGACTGTACGCCGATAGAATAAAGTAAATGCTCGATTCGCGACAACTTGAGTCTGAAGTCGATGTTTCCTGGCCTGTTTGAAACGAGTGTGGTAGAGCATTTGATGAAGAAGAAGCTGGAGCAGCATTCTCCAGGACCATAGGTCAATGATAGTACAAGGTTCGTCGCCTTCGAGGGCGGAGAAGAGAACCCATGACCCATGACGGCGCTGTGTCACTCTAAAGAGCAATGTGGATTAGAGACTCATCGATTGGGTTGCCTCAACGGACCGCACCCCGCACAAAAGAAGAATGCGGAAAGTTGATCCTGCACGGATCCCCATGACAGTTTTAGTGGGGAAGAAACGGAGCAGCTCATGATAGCAGGCTTTGTATATGTCTGGAGTGAATGAGAGCGGATACATATACTTGATCGGGCCAGTCTTTCGTGTATCGAGGCAACGTCACGCCCGTACGCATCGCAGCGGTGGCACACTGGCTACTCACGAGGTATCAAATCTGCGTAGTAGCGAGGAGTAACGATTGAGATGGGTATAGACCTTCTTTTATGCATACCAAGCTGGTTTTCGCATTCTTCAAGACAGGCATCTATGCCGGCGAATCGATCCGAGATGTAGCAAACATCGTGTTCGTGCACCTCCAAACTTGCGGGATCCCAATACCAAAGCTGCAGAGCAGCAAAATCCGACGATCGAGACGGGTATGAAAATCCTGCCAATGGGTAGCAAGCTCGCGTTCATTTTCATTCATCGCGGGCAGAACGCGTTGGAAGATCGATCCGGCGTTTGTAAAGATTCTAACCAGCACGTTTTCCAATTTTCCAAGTGCGATGATCGCAGGACGTGGACAATGCTGCTAATCATGCTCGATAGCAAGTTCCTCACATCATATCACTTGTTCTTATCCACACCCGCGCTAGAATGCCTCGATCCGAATTCTGTCAAACCCCTCGACATATGGAATCCAAACTCTTTGGCTCTGGAGATCGCAGGATATAAACAATGCCGCTAAAAATGCACGGTGACAGAATCCTCAACAAACATTACTTACTCTTCTCCCACACGTTGCTATTGCCACTGGCATTACTGTTTTTTTGCTCCTCCAACGTCCCACTACTCCCACTCCCACTACTGTCACGAATCCTCCTCCCCGCCACTCCCCCTGTCCTCTGCTTTTCCTTCGCATTCTCCTCCCTCTGCTTGTTCAACTGCCTCTCCAACGTCACACTCAACCTCTCAAGCACCCACTCCGCCTCCTCCGTCTCCCCCATCAGCGGACTCCTATTCCCTAACCAACTCCACTGCCTTATGCCATCATCTGTATTGTCACTGGTCTGGCCCTGCTGAATATCCGGCTCCTTATCGCCAATATTCTTAACCTCGATAGGAGGTGCCCTATGAGACTTATGATTACCTTCATCCTCGCCCATGAGCTTCAGGAACCAGTCCCACTCATCATACGTGTATTTCCGGGGTGGTGATTCATTGAGATGTTTCATGACATTGCGGAATTCTTTGATTAATAGGTAATGGTATTCATGAATATTCTCACCCATCTTATCGCCCTTCATACCTGCTGCTCGGGCTTCGCGAAGTTCCTCTTTTTGGATTTTGCCAGCCAAGAGATCGGTGCCAGCGGCAGCTGGACCACCAGCATGTGCTTTCTCTGGATCACCAACGTCTTCCCCAGCTTTTTCGATGCCCGGTGGCTGTTCCATTATATCAGTCGAGCCTCGAAAGACCTTGCCTTGTGTGCCCGTCGCAATGATCTGCTTCGCCCGGGCCCTGATGCCAGCATCTCCTGGTAAGACGGTGATCTCTCCGATCCATAGCGTCAGATCGCGGATAGTCTTTACCACCGTGTCGCCCATGTTGCTGATAAGGATGGTAAGGGTTGGGACGGCCAATAGAGACCAGAATACAAAGAATGCCTTGCCCGAATTGCTGAACGGCTTGTAATCGCCATAGCCAATCGTCAACAGGGTTGTGTATGCGAAATACAGAGATCCGAAATATGACCAGTCTTGCTCGTGCTCCGCGAAATAGAATATCAGGGCTCCGACGAACCACAGGAAGAACCATGCCGTGCCGGAAATGAACAATGAAGTCCACTTTTGCCTCGTCGCGGCAGATTGCTGAACTTGACGCATAAAATTGAATTCGTCCTCTCGTCTCTCTCGCTCTGACATCCCGAGTTCCTTCGCCATTCTTTTGTTCTCAACGGGGTTGAGTCTGTGTTCTTGGTTCTTTTTGAGCATGCGTTTGAGTGTGACTTCGCGCTTCTTCTCTACCATCCGGCTACCGAGCTTTTTTCGTCCACGTTCTAGCACGAGAGAACGGATAGAGCCGACAACGAGACCCAGGATTACGACACCACCAATAGCGTATGGAAAAAGCAGACCTCTTCCAAGATGCGTTTGAGGTGCATAATCACCGATACCTATAGTTAGTAGCGTGTAATTCGTAAAGTACACAGCGTCCACAAACATCCATCCTTCAATCTTTGCGTAAACGCCAGCACCTCCAACCATATATATCATGAAACTTATAGTCTGCAGCATGAGCGTCCGCTGGCTCATAGACAGCTTGAACTCTTTCGAGTAGTGTCCCTTCCAAGCGCCATAGACAGTAAATACCATCAAGCTGGCAATGATAAAGTAGAGGCCAGCCGCGAACATAGCATAATAGAAGGCTTGTGTCAGTGCTCGTCTTTCGCCTGGCACTTTAACAATGTGTATGATCCCTGCCAGGTCGGCAATAAGGAAAATGGAGGAGAGGTACCAGCCGATGATGGTGATAGGCTGCGCAATTGAGAAGGAGAGACGTCGAGCCATGTTCAGAAGGAGGGCGAAGTTCGCGATGAGTGCGAAGCCAAGTGAGACACCATTGTTCGCGAGAAGCCTAGTACTTCTATTAGCAAAACCATGAAGACAGCAGGGGAAATTCCCAATCCTACCATTTCGGATCCCTAACATCATTCCCATGACTCTCATTTGCCCCCAAACCCGGCGGTATCTCAACTCTCCAATGTTGAATCAAAGCACAGATATTGAATGCACTAGCCATTGGTCCAAACGTGCCCGCCAGCAATGGGAACGCCGTCGACGCGAACCACCAGCGACTGGGGTTGAGAAAGGTCTGCTCATCTTCCCTTTCCACCTCTTCCTCCTCTTTCATGTCATTTTCAATCTTGGAATTCTCGTTGATAGGGTCGTCGAGCCCTGGGTCGTTCATCTTGGCTATTGTTTATCATTTGGGTTGGATTGGTGAGGGCGTGTGGGAAAGTCTGGACGAAAAGAGTGGCTTTATTGATGCATGGCCTGCTTGGAGGCAATTGCTGGAGAACACAGAAGAGAAAGTAAGAGCCAGGGCTTGTAGTTCCGCTGGGGTCGGTGTACATATCCTCAGTCCATGCGGGTTAAACCGGGGTTAATGGAAATACCGAAATAGAGTTTATGTAGGGTCAAACTTTGACTCTAAAGGAGGGTCGAAGCTCTAGTATAAAGTAAAGTAAAGTAGCTCTCAGCTAGCGGTATTTACTAGCTGCTATAGCTACTAGACCTAATAGCCTATTATACTTATTACGATTATCTCGTCGGTGTTATTTATTATCTTATTGTATATCGCTCTTTCTATAGTATTATTAGTACTATTTCGCCTATAGCGGGCCCTATAGTAGTATACACTTAATCTATATTATATTGGAATATATTAAACTTTCCGCCAAGCTACTATAAATGATTAATTATAATATATCGCTAATTAACTCTTTACGTAATTTTATTTTTTAAATTCTAGTTAATAATATCCCCTTAAATAACCCTATTATTATTCTATACTATACTCTTAAATAGCCCTATTACTACTCTATACTATACTCTAAATATTTTTATTACTACTCTATAGTATACTCTTAAATACCCTCATTATTACTTTATAGTATAACCCTCTAAATATCTCTATTACTACCCTATATTATACTTTAAATATTTTTATTACTACTCTATACTATACCTCTAAATACTTTTATTATTACTTTATAATATGGCTCTTTAAATACCCCCGTTACTACTCTATAATATACCCCTAAATGGCCCGGTATACTTTTAAATAACACTATTACTACTTTATAATATATACTCTTATATAGTTTTATTACTACTTTATAATATACTCTTAAATAATTTTATTATTACTCTATAGTATACCTCTAAATAGTTCTATTACTACCCTATAGTATACCTCTAAATAATTCTATTATTACTTAATAGTATACTTTTAAATAACTTTATTATTACTTTATAATATACCTTTAAATAACCTTATTACTACTCTATAATATATTTTTAAATAATTTTATTATTATCTTATAATATACCTCTAAATAACTCTATTACTACTTTATAATATACTTTTAAATAACCCTATTTTACCTTATAATATATATTCCGAAATACCCTATTACTACTTTATAGTATACTTTTAAATATCTTTATTATTACCCGATATTATACTTTTAAATAACCTTATTACTACTTTATAATTTATATTTAAATAATTTTATTACTAAT
>JAABUS010002325.1_pt1 | contig 36453 bp, 34 predicted proteins | sample 5560161 | NCBI WGS metagenome assembly JAABUS01 (sample SAMN10711885, study PRJNA513376) | rock metagenome | isolation source: Antarctica rocks | place: Antarctica: Victoria Land, Trio Nunatak nord | collected 2016-01-04
AAGAAACGGCGCGAGTGCTTCGAAACAGGCTTTGATTGCGGCACTGTCAATCACCCCGCCAGCCTAATACGACCCGCAAACCAATCCCTACCCACAATCGCGACTCGATTGTTCCAGCTCAGGCCCTAAGCCTCTGCATCCTGCGCCGCCACTTCTCCCGCCGGAGTACCAGCGGCACACGCAAACATCGGGGCGAGCAGTACTGCAACAAATACGATAGCGCGCATATAAATTCCTTCCGAAGAGTCGCCGATTGAAAGCGGGTAATGTCGAAAACACCATTTCAGTATTGAAATTACCTTAGATCGAGGCAAGCCGTCAAAGATTTCTTACCTAATTATTCCTTTGAGGGTTACGGCAAGGATCGGCGCTTACGCCAAGCTTGGCACAGAACGAATCCTTGTCGTGGGCCTTGCCACCTCCACCTCGTCCTGCCGCGCAACGGTGACTTGCACCGGCATTTCCCATTCGGCCTCCTTAAACCCAGTGTGGGCGAGACCTTCCAGGACAGGCGAGGAATGCGGCATCGAGAACCTCCTCGATATCGTTCGTTGTCACGGACCCTACTGTTCGGTAGAAATGCCGTCTATCAGTAATCTTTCTCTTGCGCTCAGTTTCACCTTTGGGCACGATCAGGGCGGGAAGGAAACACGATGCCGCTGGCAAGCCAGGTGAAGAACCATGGACCCCGGACCTCGCGCTGCGTGCGTGACGGATCGAGGCTGGGGCGGTGAATGCGCTTGTCGAGCAGCTGCTGCAGACGTTGTCGGCAGGCATCACGATCGGCTGCATCTACGGCCTGTTGTGCGTCGGCCTGGCCTTCATCTTCGGCATCATGCGGGTCATCAACTTCGCGCAGGGCGACCTCATGATGGTCGGCATGTACCTGGCGATCTTCATCGGGAGCTACATCCTCCCCGCCACGGTGTTTGGCTTGGCGACCCCGTTCCTGTCCGCGCTCCTGGCCGGGCCGATCCTGTTCTGCGCGGGGTTCCTGCTCAACCGGTTCCTGATCTCGCGCACGACCGGGCTGCAGGCGAGCGGCTCGACGGAGGCGGAGGCGCACCAGGCGCAACTGATCCTAACGCTCGGCCTGGCACTCGTGCTGCAGAACGGCGCGCTATACCTGCTGGGATCGGCCCCGGTCTCGGCCGCGACGCCGCTCTCCTCCTCGGCCTGGGAGCTCCCGCTGCTCTATGACGAGTTCAGCGCGGTGTTCCTCAACAAAGCGCGGACCATCGACGCGGCCCTCTCGGTCGTGATCGCGCTCGGGCTGTTCTGGTTCATCGGCAACACAAGGCTCGGCAAGTCATTGCGCGCGGCCGCGATCAACCCGGAAGCCGCGCTGTATATGGGCATCGACGTGACCCGGGCGCACCACATCGCCTTCGGGCTCGGCACCGCCATCGCGGGCGTCGCCGGGGGCCTGATCGTCATCTACTACCCGGCGCAGCCCTATGTCGGCGTCGAGTTCATCATCGTGATGTATGCGGGCGTGGTGCTGGGCGGCATGGGCAGCATCGTCGGCGCCTTCTGGGGCGGCATGACCATCGGCCTGGTGCAGCAGCTTTCGACCATCGTGCTCCCGCTGCAACTGCAGAACGCGGCCATCTTCGTGGTGTTCGTGCTGATCCTGCTGCTGCGGCCGCAGGGGCTGTTCGGCCGCAGCGTGGAGCGGGCCTGAGCATGCGCCGGCGCCCAGCAGCCTCGCTTGCCGTGATCCTGCTCCTTGTCCTTGGCTGGCTGGCGCTCGGCTTCCTGGTCGAGAACACCTATTACCGGCTGCTGCTGACGCTGATGCCGATCTGGGCCGCGTTCGGCGTGTCCTGGAACATCTTCAGCGGCTATAGCGGGCTGGTCTCCTTCGGCCACGCCGCCTTCTTCGGCATCGGCGCCTATACGGTGACGCTGCTGCTGGTGCACTTCGATGTCACGCCCTGGTTCGGGCTGCCGATCGGCATCCTGGTGGGCGCCATCGCGGGTGCGGCGATCGGATACCCGACATTCCGGCTGCGCGGCAGCTACTTCGCGCTGGCGATGCTCGCCTACCCGCTGGCCCTCGTGTACCTGTTCGATTGGCTGGGCTACCAGGAGGTCACGCTGCCGATCAAGCGCGCGGCGCCCGGCTGGTACATGCAATACGCCGATCAGCGGACCTATCTCGCGCTCGCGCTGGGGCTGCTGACCGTCTCCCTGCTGATCTCGCTGGCGATCGAACGGTCGCGCTTCGGCATGTCGCTGCTGGCGATCAAGCAGAACGAGCTGGCAGCCGAGGCGGCCGGCGTGGACACGCTGCGCTGGAAACTCCTGGCGATCATGGTCAGCGGCGCCATCGCCGCCGGCGCGGGCGGCCTCTATGCCGTCATCCTGTTGGTGGTGACGCCGCAAAGCGTATTCGGGCTGGTGACCTCGGCGCAGGCGATGATCCTGCCGCTGTTCGGCGGCGCCGGCACCCTGTGGGGGCCGCTCATCGGCGCCGCGATCCTCGTGCCGCTCAGCGAGGTGCTGCACGCGGAACTCGGCAGCCTCGTCCCGGGCATCCAGGGCATCGTGTACGGCGCCGCCATCATCCTGGTCATCCTACTGGCGCCGGAGGGGATCTACTGGCGTGTCCGCGACCTGCTTCGGCGCCCTCCCCCGCCCGTGCCGCCGGTCGCCTCGGCGCCCGTGTTCGCCGTGCCCAGGCCGGGGCGGAGGCCGCCCTCCACCGAACCGATCCTCGAGGTGCGCGGCATCTCCAAGACCTATGGCGGACTCAAGGCCGTGCAGGATGTCTCCTTCGACGTGGCACGGGGAGAGATCCTCGGCGTCATCGGCCCGAACGGCGCCGGCAAGACGACTCTGTTCAACCTGCTGAACGGCCTGGTGCCCCCGAGCGCGGGCCGGGTCCGCTTCAACGGCGGGGACATCACCGGGCTCAAGCCCAACCGGATTTGCCATGCCGGCGTCGGCCGGACCTTCCAGGTCGTCCGCACCTTCCCGCGCATGTCCGTCGTCGAGAACGTCGTGGTGTCGGCCTATGCGGCGCATGACAGCGAGGGCGCGGCCTGGGCAGGGGCCAGGGCAGCCATCGCGCGCGTTGGCCTGGCTGCAAACGCAGAGGCTGCGGCGGGCAGCCTGACCAACAAGGAGCTGCGCCTGCTGGAGCTGGCGCGCGCGCTGGCCGGCAAGCCGAAGCTGGTGCTGATGGACGAGCCGCTGGCCGGGCTCGGCGCCGCGGAGACGCAGGAGATCATCGCCCTCACCAAGGCCCTGCCCGGCGACGGCGTCACGGTCGTCATCATCGAGCATACGATGCACGCCATGGTCAACACGGTGGACCGCTTCGTCGTGCTCGACCACGGCCAACTGCTGACCGAAGGGGAGCCCGAAGCGGTGATGCGGGACCCGCGCGTGGTCGAGGCCTATCTCGGCCGGAAATGGGCGGCGGCCTATGCTGCGACTTGAGGGCGTCAGCGCGGCCTATGGCGGCCTGCGGGCGCTGTCGGAGGTCTCGATCGAGGTCGGTGCCGGGCAGTTCGTGGCCGTCGTCGGACCGAACGGGGCGGGCAAGACGACCTTGTTCAAGGCGATTTCGGGCACGGTCACGCCGACCGCCGGGCGCATTATGTTCGAGGGCCGCGACCTCGGCGCGCTCGGCCCGGCTCAGCGCCCGCATCTCGGCATCGCGCACGTGCCCGAAGGCCGCAAGGTGTTCGGCGCCATGACGGTGCTGGAGAACCTGGAGATGGGTGCTTCCACCAAGGCCGGCCAGGCGCAGTGGAAGGCGAACCTCCAGCGGATCTACGCCCTGTTCCCCGTGCTTGCCGAACGCCGCGGGCAATATGCCGGCACGCTTTCGGGCGGGCAGCAGCAGATGCTGGCGATCGGGCGCGGCCTGGCGTCATCGCCGAAGCTGCTCATGCTCGACGAGCCCTCGATGGGGCTGGCGCCGGTCGTCACCGACGCGATCTTCGAGCGCATCCAGGAGCTGCACCGCGAGCTCGGCCTGACCATCCTGCTGGTCGAGCAGCGGGTCGCCGAGGCGATCGAGCATTGCGACTACGGCTATGTGCTCGAGACCGGGCGTGTCGCGCTGAGCGGCACGGTGCAGCAGCTTTCGGCCGATGACCGGGTGCGGCAGGCCTACCTTGGAATGTGATCGTTTGGAGAGGCCAACAATGAAGCGCAGAGAGTTCGTCGCGTCCGCCGCCACTGCTGCTGCCGCAATCGGGACAAGGCACGCCCGCGCCCAGCCGGCGGAGGTCAAGGTCGCCCTGATCACGCCGCTGAGCGGCGCCTGGGCGCGCTCTGGCGACCTGGCCCGCAAGGGGTCGGAGCTTGCCATCGACGACATCAACCGTGCCGGCGGCATCAAGGCGCTCGGCGGCGTCAAGATGAAGCTGATCCTTGCAGATACCGGCGACAGCCCGGAGAAGGCCAAGAGCGCGGCGCAGCGGCTGATGGCCCAGGAGCCGGACCTGGCGGGCGGCGCCGGGTCGGAGATCAGCTCCTTCACGCTCGCCGTGACCGAAGTCACCGAGCGGGCGGAGCTCCCCTGGCTCACCTTGGCCTATTCCGACGCCCTGACCGGTCGCGGCTTCAAATACGTGTTCCAGACCTCGCCCACCGCCGACCAGCAGGCCGAGGCCGCCATGCCCACCATCTTGCAGGTGGCGCAAGCCGCCACTGGGTCGAAGCCGACCAAGATGGCGATCATCATGGACAACACGCCCTCGCCCGCGAGCTTTTCGAAAAACATGCGCGGACCCGCCCTGGAGAAATTCGGCCTGACGCTCGTAGCCGACCAGATCTACACGCCGCCGATTTCCGACGCCGCGCCGATCGCCCAGAAGATCCGCGCGGCCCGGCCAGGCTTCCTGCTGTTCCTGCCCACCGCCACCCCGGACATCAAGCTGATCATGGAGAAGCTCTCCGAGGTCGGCCTGGGCGGCAAGCGCCTGCCGGTGATCTCCAACGGAGCGCCGATCGGGTCGCCGGACCTGCTCAAGCTCGCCGGCAAGGACATCATGGAAGGCACGATGTTCATCATCGCCAACTGGGGCGCCAAGGGGCTGGAGGATCTGACCAAGCGGTTCAAGGAACGTACCGGCGAACCCTGGATCACCCAGGACAGCATCTCGAACTACGGCCACATGTGGCTGCTGAAGGAGGCGATCGAGCAGGCGGGCTCGGCGGATCGCCGCAAGGTCGGCGCGGCGCTGCACGCCATGGACCTCAACGAGGGACCCGGCGCCCAGACCTTCCCGGGCGGCCACATCAAGTTCGACGAAAACGGCCGTCGGGTCGGTGCGCCGCTGGTCATCGTGCAGTGGCAGAACGGCGAGCCGGTCACGGTCTATCCGCCGGAAGCGGCGTTCTCGAAGCCGATCTGGCCGAAGCAGTAGGCCGTCCAGGCGAAGCCGATGACCAATGGCCTGCATCGGCAGGACTACCGGCCCGATGCAGCCGGCCCGCTCGATGGCGTGCGGGTCCTCGATCTCTCCCGCCTCGTCGCGGGCAACATGCTCACCCATGTGCTGGCCGATTTCGGCACCGAGGTCATCAAGGTCGAAGACCCCAAGCGCGGCGACAACCTGCGGCACTGGCGCGTCAAGGGCGTCCCTACCTTCTGGAAGGTCTATGCGCGGAACAAGCGCAGCTTGGCTCTCGACTACCGATCGCCCGAAGGGCTGGCGATCCTGCACGACCTGATCGCCACGGCGCATGTCCTGGTCGAGAACTTCGTGCCCGGCAAGCTCGAGCGGATCGGGCTCGGTCCGGCGAAGCTGCTGGCGCTGCAGCCCGGCCTGGTGATCGCGCGCGTCTCCGGATGGGGCCAGACCGGGCCGTACCGCGGCAAGCCGGGCTTCGGCAGCCTCGTGGAGGCGATGAGCGGGTTCGCCTCGAATGAACGGCTTCCCCGACCGCCCGCCAGTGCTGCCGCCGGTGGCGCTGGCCGACATGATCACCGGGCTGTATGGCTCAACCTCCGTGATGGTCGCGCTGCGCCATGCCGAACGGACCGGCGAGGGGCAGGTCGTGGACCTTTCGCCGTTCGAGCCGGTGCTGTCGGTGCTGGGTCCGGAGGCCGCCAATCATGCGCTCACCGGGCAGGTCGCGCCGCGGCTCGGCAGCCGGTCCAGCATCAGCGCGCCGCGCAGCGTCTATGAATGCAGCGACGGCGCCTTCGTGGCGATGTCGGCCTCGATGCAGGGCATGGCCGAACGGCTGTTCCGGGTGATCGGGCGCGAATACCTGATCACCGACCCGCGCTTCCTGACCAACGCCGACCGCGTCCGCAACAACGACGTGCTGGACGCGATCATTGCCGACTTCATGCGGCAGCGCACCCGGCAGGAAAACCTGGACCTGTTCGGGGCCGCCGGCGTCACCGTCGGTCCGGTCTGCGACGCCGCCGACCTGGCGCGACCCCTATGTCGTCGAGCGGGAGAGCCTGGTCGTACTGCCGGATGACGACATGGGCGAGTTGCCGATGCACAACGTGGTCGGCAGGCTGAGCCGCACGGCGGGCAGCATACGCACGCCGGCTCCCGGCCTGGGCGAGCACACGGCCGAGATCTTGGCTGGGCTCGGACTGGACGAGGCGGCTTTGGCCCGGTTGCGCCTTGACGGCGTGATCCGTTGACGATGGCTTATAGCGTCAGCGCGGCTTGAAGCGGGGCAGCGTGGCTTCCGGGGTCACGTCGTCGAACACGACCTCCACCGGCAGCCCGACACGCAGCGCCTCGTTCGGAGCGCCGACGACGTTGCCGGTCAGCCGGACCCCCTCCTCCAGCTCGACCTGGACCGCGTTGTAAGGGATGTCGGCGGCGAAGGCCGGGAGCCAGGCTTTGTGAACGACCACCCAGGACGAGACGATGCCCCGGCCGCTCGACTGTTTCCACGTCGGATCGTCGCCGAAGCAGTAGGGGCAGACCGGGCCCGGCGGCCAATGCGGCCGGTCGCAATGCCGGCACCATGGCAGCATGATCTTGTGTTCGCGGCAGCCCTCCCAAAACACCCGGTTGTCCGGGGTGAGGCGCGGGACCGGCTTCGCCGCGTCATGTGGTGTGTCCATGTCGCCCCTCCTCTATCGCCGCAGGATGACGGAGTCGCCCCAGCACGTGCCCCATTGCAGGGCCTCGGCGCCAGCGATCTGTCGCGGCCCCGCCGTCCCGCGAAGCTGGCGCACCATCTCGCAGATAGAATTCCAGCCGCAGACATGGGCCTCGGAGAGCAGCCCGCCGGACGTGTTCACCGGCAGGTCGCCGCCCAGCTCGATGCGGCCGCCCTGCACCCAGGACGCCGCCTCGCCGGGTCCGCAGAAGCCGAAGCGCTCCAGCGCGAACAGCACCAGCGGCGAGAAGGCGTCGTAGGTGTAGAAACCCTGGATCGCATCGCGGTCGATCCCTGCCCGGCCATAGACCGCCAGGTCGCGCTCCCGGGGCGTCGTGGGGCTGGCCGGCTGCTGGTTGATGCCCAGACCAGGGGGCGCGAAGATAAACTCGCTGCGCCCCGACCGCACACCCTGCATCCCCGAGATATGGACCGGCGCGTTCGGCATGGACCGCGCGCGCTCCGCGCTGGTCAGCAGGACCACGGCCGCGCCATCGGTGATCAGGCTGCAATCGAACAGATGCAGGGGATCGACGACCATGCGGGAGGATTGGTGGTCTTCCAGGGTCAACGGCTGCTTCATGACGGCGTAGGGGCTGAGCAGCGCGTGTTTCCGGAGCGCAATCGGCACCGCGGCCAACTCCGCGGAGGTGGCGCCGTACAGCGCCATGTAGCGCTGCATCGCGAAGGCCGCGCCCACCGCCGGGGAGGTCAGCCCATAAACCGGGTTCTCGCCGTGGGTGGCGCCCTGCTCGCGCATGCCCTCGGGGTCGCCGGGTCCGCCCAGGATGCTCAGCTCGCGGGTGAAGCTGATCGCCGTGATGCAGGCCACGACGTTGGCCATGCCGCAGGCCACCGCCATGGCCGCGTGCTGCAGCGAGTTGGTGACGAAGCGGCCGTGGGTCCAGCTCTGATGGACGTAATCCACCTCGAGCCCATAGACCTCCGCCATCCGGTCGTAGTCGGCGCCGAGCGGCCAGCCCATGTGCAGCGACAGCCCGTCGATGTCCTTGCGCTCGAGCTGGGCGTCGGCTAGGGCGGCCTGCAGCGCCTTGGCGCCAAGCCCGAGCTGGCTGATGGGCAGATGGCGGCCGAACTCGCTCTGGCCGATGCCGACAATCGCCACTTCGTCCCGCAACTGCATTGCCGTCTCCTTAGCGCTCACCCTTCACGTGCCGGCCAGGGCGCAGCCGAACAGGGCCGGCGGCGGATAGGCGCCCGGGGTCGGAACGGTGCCCACCCGCTTGAACACGTCCCATTTGTGGTCGCCTGCGCCGTGCGGCTTGACCTCCCAGACATACATCGTGTGCGGGACGCAGCCATTGGGCTGAATGCGGACATTCTCGTTGTAGAAATCGTTGACCGGCAGCTCGCGCATCTTCGCGGCCACCGCGTCCCCGTCCAGCGTCCCCGCAGCCTTGGCGGCCCTCAGCCAATGCATCACGCCGGCATAGGATGCCGCGTTGTACTCATTGGGCGGCTTGCCCATCTTGGCGGCGTACCGGTCGGTCCAGGCTCGCGTCTTCGGCGACAGCGCCCAGTAGAACGAGTTGGTCAGGACCAGGCCCTCGCAGACATCCTGGCCCAGCGACAGCACGTCGGAGACGATCATCAGCAAGGTGGCCAGGCGCTGGCCGCGCTTGACGATCCCGAACTCGGCGGCCTGCTTTATGCAGTTCTGCAGGTCCGTGCCGGCATTCGCCAGGCCAATCACCTTGGCTCCCGACGCTTGGGCCTGGACGAGATATTGCGAGAAGTCAGCCGTCCCCAGCGGCGCGCGGGCGCTGCCCAGCACGCGACCCCCAGCCTGTTTGACGAATTCCTCCGTATTGCTCTGCAGCGAATAGCCGAACTCGTAGTCGGCGGTGATGAAGAACCAGGTGTCGCCCCCGGCCTTGGCCAGTTCGCCGCCGATCCCCTTGGCCAGGGCATAGGTGTTGCAGGCGAACTGGAACCCGTAGGGCGAGCACTGCTTGCCGATGAACGCCGTGGAGGTCGGCGTGCTCATCAGGTAGATACGCTTGCGGTCGCGGGCGATCTGCTGGATCGCCAGGCCGGCCGAGGAGCCGCCCCCGTCCGCCAGCACCTCCACGCCGCGGTCGTCCAGCCATTCGCGCGCCAGGGCGCTGGCGATGTCGGCCTTGTTCTGGTCGTCGGCCTGCAAGACCTGGAGCGGCCGGCCGAGCAGGGAGCCGCCGAAATCCTCCATCGCCATCTCGGCCGCGACCTTGCTGCCCGGCCCGCCCACCTCCCGGTACGGACCGCCCACGTCGCTGAGCAGCCCGATCTTGATCGGGGCCGAGACGGTCTGCGCGCGGATGATGCCGGGCCGCGCGAGCGGGAGCGCCGCAAGCGCGCCGACCGTGGCCCGCCGTGTCATCTTGATCATCATCGTTTCCCTGCCCTTGAGGCTTGTCGGTTTGCAGTCAGGCGATGCGATAGACCTGCGCGGCGGTGTCGTGGAACAGCTTGGCCTTGTCCGCGGCCGAAGCGCCCTGGGCGATGCGCTTGAAGGCGTTCCAGAGCACGGGGTAGCTGAACATGGCCTTGTCCACCGGGAAATTGCTTTCGAACATACAGCGCCCGGCGCCAAAGGTCTCGATGCAGGTCTCCATGTAGGGGCGCCACGCCGCCGCCAGGTCCTCGGACGACGGCGGGCGCGGCCGTTCATGGAACGCGAACCCGGCCAGCAGCATGCCCAGTCCGCCCAGCTTGACCGCGACGTTGGGGCATGCCGCCAGCTCCCGCATGCTCGCCCGCCACATGGCGAACACCTCGTCCCGCCTGCGCGCATAGCGGCCGATGCCCAGCGGGCCGCCGATATGGTCCAGCACGATGGTCGTGCCCGGGTAGTCCCGCGCGAGGACGGTGAGCTCGCCGATCTGCGTGTGATAGAGCCAGGCGTCGTAGCTGAGCCCGAACCCGGCCAGGCGCGAGAACCCGGCGCGGAACCGGGCGTCCCCCATCATGCCAGCCGGCGGCGGCGGCGCGATGCTGGCCCAGAACGTCTCCTCCCGCGCCGTCAGGTGCCTGATGCCGCGGAATCGGCCTCCACCCGCCCCGATATGCGCCTGCAGCACCGGGTCCACGCTCTCGCCAAGGTTGAGGTCGGCATAGCCGACGATCCCGGCGCAGACGCGGGTCTCGCTGCCGCGCCGCTCGGCTTCCTCGGCCACTGCGGCGACGAACTCGGTCTCCCCGACTGGGCGCAGCTCCTCCGGCCCCTCCGTGCGATGCGCCCACGTGCACTGGGCGAACACGGTGGCGACGATGTTGTGGCCGCTGCCGGTATCGGCCAGCAGCTCGTCGAGGAAGTAGCGCTGCCCGCCCCGCTCCCACAGATGATGGTGCGGGTCGATGATCGGCAGCGCGGGCTCGATGATCTCCTCGCTCGTCAAGGCCAGCCAGGCTGGCCTTGGGCTCGGGTGCTGGAAGACGTGGGGCGCCTCAGTGGCTGACATGGCCGGGCCGTCAGGCTGGGATGACGGGCCCGGTGCCCACGATCGTGGTACGATGCATGACCCGGCGCTCACGCGGATCGAAGGGCGTCACCGCATGCATCGTGCAGCGGTTGTCCCACATTACGATGTCGTCGGTCTCCCAGCGGTGCGAATAGACGAACTGATCTTGACCGGCGAAGGCGGTGAGTTCGTCGATGAGCTGCTTGGCGGACGCCTTGTCCATGCCCTCGACCTCGTCATTGTAGATCGGGCTGACATAGAGCGACTTGCGGCCGGTGACGGGATGGCGGCGCACCATGGGTTGCCAGATCGCCGGCACCTTGGCCTTCTCCTCCTCGGTCATCTCCTTGAGCTTGGTGAGCGTGTGCAGGTTGCCGAAATTATGCCGCGCCTTCCGCCCCTCGACCTGCTGCTTGAGGCGCTCGGGCAACTGCTCGTAGGCCATGTACATGTTGGTGAACTGCGTCTCGCCGCCGGTGCGGCTGACCTCGATCCCGTGCAGCAAGGCGCCCATGCAGGGAACCTGCAGATAGGAGCTGTCGGTGTGCCAGAACTGGGCCAGCGCCACCTGCTTGGCCACCGGGTGGTCGGGCGGCATCAGCACGCCCGCATCGTCCACGTTGGAGACGCGGAAGATCTCGGGGACGCGCGCCGACTTGATGATCTTCTGGTGGAAGATCTCGGGCTCGCCGAGCAGGCGGGTAAAGGCGACGTGCTCCTCGTCGGTCACGTGCTGCCCGGGGAACACCAGCACGAGGTGCTCCATCCAGCGGTCGTGCACCTCCTTCAGCAGTTCGGGGCAGGCGTTGCGCATGTCGAGGCCGCGGACCTCGGCGCCGAGCGCCGGGTGCAGCTTGCGGACGGACAGGCGGGAGCGGGTCGCTTCGGCGGTGGCGGACATCTGTTTCACCCTTGTTTGTCGTTGAGCTTGGATAATCCGGCGGGCTTGGTTAGCCCGGCTGTTCGGCGAACTCGAACCCCATCGTGCGGGCGTGGTAGAACAGGCCGCCATCCTGCACGATGAGGAACATGGCCTGCTCGTTGCCGCCGTTATGGTGCGAATGGACCGACACTGCCGGCGTGATGCTGGTGGCCCATGGGGCCCAGTCCTTGCGCTTGCCGTCCATGATCGAATAGCAGCGCTGGCCGCGGATGATCAGGCTGACGGCGACGGCGTTGTGCCGGTGCGGACGCTGCGTGGCGCCGCCGGGCAGCGAATTCATCGCCAGCGTCAGGGTCGGCAGGATGTTGCGGGTGGCTTCCTGCCGCTCGGCCGAGAAGATCAGCGCGGACCCGGCGATCGCCTCGTCGCGGCCGACCTCGTAGATCAGCTCGATCTGGCGCTGGATCTCATTGCCGGTGAAGTGGACGATGTCGGTGGGCGCTGCGTCGGGCGTGGGCGGGCGCAGGCTCTCGAACGCCAGTTGCGGCTCGTTGGTAACGACCCAGAGCACAGCGTCGGCGTCACCTGCGGCGTGGCTGAAGGGGTTGCCCCCGGGAAGGACGAAGAGGTCCCCCGCGTTCCATTCGAGCGTGGCGCCGGCGCCCGAAGTGGTGCCGGTGCCCTCGATGACGTAGCAGATGACCCCGCTCGCGGCGAAATCGGTCTCGAGCGTCTCGCCGGCGCGGATGCGGGCGTAGCGGGCCAGCACCAGCGGGCTGGTCGCCGGGAAGGGGCAGGCGAGCTCCTGCGAGAGGTCACAGGCGATCAACCCGGTGGGCGTCGCCGGGTCGAGCGCCTTGAGGGGTTCGGCGGTGAAGATGTGGTCGGGCACCGGCGGCAGCTTCACGTTAAAGGCGTTGCCGGTGTTGAAGAACCGGCCGCGCGCCTGGGCGGGGCTGGACGGTGCGCTCGGGCGTTGCGCTGGCATGTCGGCGATGCTTTGCGGACGGCTCGTTTCGAGCATGGTGTCCCTCCTGTTTTTTGCGTTTCAGGTGTCGTAAACCGTATTGCTCCGGAAGTCATGGACCGAAGCTGAAGCCCTTGTAGCCCTGGCTGGCCACCTCGTTGCAAATCCTCGTGTAGTTCCCCAGCCCCCCGACATAGGGAAGGAACACGCGCGGCTTGCCCGGCACGTTGGCTCCCATGAACCAGGAGTTGGCGCAGGGAAACAGCGTGCGGTCCGCGACCGCGTTGACCTCCGCCACCCATTCCTCCTCCGCATCGGGCTTGGGCTCGATGGTCATGAGGTTCTGCCCGAGCATGTGGGCGATGCACTCGGCCGTCCATCCTACATGCTGCTCGATGGCGACGACGACATTGGTCAGGATGGACGGACTGCCCGGCCCGGTGATGATGAACAGGTTCGGGAAGCCCGCGGTCATGATCCCGAGCAGCGTGCGGGGGCCTTCGGTCCACTTCTCCTTGAGGCGCCGCCCCGCACGGCCGCGTATGTCGATCCGCCCGAGCGCCCCAGTCACGGCGTCGTAGCCGGTTGCGAAGATGATGTGATCAAGTTCGTAAAAAGCGTCGCTGGTGCGCAGCCCGGTGGGCTCCACTGCCTCGATGGGAGACTGGCGCACATCGACGAGCGTCACGTTCGTGCGGTTGAACGTCTCGTAGTAGTTCGTGTCCACGCAGATGCGCTTGGTGCCGATCGGGTGGTCCTTGGGGAGCAGCGTTTCGGCAACCTTCGGGTCCCGGACGGTGGCCCGGATGCGCTCGCGCACGAACTCCGCCGCCGTCTCGTTCGCCGCCATGTCGAAGTAGATGTCGTTGAAGGCATGGGTGTAATTGGGCCCGCCCCGCGCCCAGCGCCGCTCGAACTCTGCCCGGCGCTCGTCGTCCGACACCTCGAAGGCGCCGCGCTGGCCGTATTCGTAGAGAATGCCCGAGCGGGTATCACGGGCGCGGGCGCGGTGCGCGGCGTAGTTCGCTTTCCACTCCGCCTGCTGTTCTTCGGGCAACGGCGTGTTCCAGGCCGGGATGCTGAAATTGGGCGTCCGCTGGAACACATGGAGGTGGGCCGCCTGCTGGGCCACGACCGGGATGGTCTGCACGCCCGACGACCCCGTTCCGATCACGGCCACGCGTTTGCCGGTGAAATCGACGGGTTCGTGCGGCCAGGCGCCGGTGTGGAACCACCGTCCCCGGAAGCTGTCGAGCCCCGTGATCGCCGGCCGCATGGCGGCCGAGAGGGCGCCCGTCGCCATGATGCAAAACCGCGCGGAAACAACATCGCCGCGATCGGTTTCGACCTGCCACAGCTTCGCTACCCCCTCGTAATGCGCGGCAGTCACCCGTGTCTCAAGCTGGATGTGCCGGCGCAGGTTGAACCGGTCCGCCACGTGGTCGATGTAGCGCAGGATCTCGGCTTGGCTCGGATAGCGCTCGGTCCAGTGCCAATCCTGCTGCAGCTCCTCGGAAAATGAGTAGGAGTACTGCATGCTTTCGACGTCGCAGCGGGCGCCGGGGTAGCGGTTCCAATACCAAGTGCCGCCAACCCCGTCGCCTGCCTCGAACACGCGGGCCGAAAGGCCGAGCTGCCGCAGGCGGTACAGCATGTAGAGGCCTGCAAATCCCGCACCGACCACCACGGCGTCGTAGCTTGCCGGCTGTGTCCGCTCTGCGACCTGCCCCGGCTGGTCACCCATCATGCACTCTCCTCCCTGGCCGTTCCTGCTCGCCTGCCCGACACTTATCGCGACATTTGCCTTGACTGATAGGCTGGACCGAAAACATACTGATAGGTAGGAAAGCCTGTCTAGAAGAATCTTGGTTTGCAAACGGCCCAAAAAAGCGGGAGGAAATGATGCGGCGAGGTTCCGGCGTCATCGGCATGCCCGGGTAGCCACACCCCCGTGCTCGACCTCATCCTGGCCCAGGCGGCCGACGGGCTTGTGACGGGTCAACGAACACCGCCACTTCTAACAACAGAGGGATAGCTATGCAGAAGCGGTTCGCTGTCATCGGCGCCGGGGCCGCCGGCCTCTGCGCGGCCAAGAATCTGGTCGCGGCCGGCATCGATGTCGTGATCTTCGAGGCGGGTTCGCAGATCGGCGGCTTGTGGGTTTACGACAACGATAACGGGCTCAGCTCGGCCTATCGCTCGCTGCACATCAACTCGGAGGCTCGGGTCAGCGCCTACGGCGACTTCCCCTTCCCGCCGGACGCGCCGCTCTACCCCGACCATGCCGAGATGAAGCAGTATTTCCGCGAATACGCCGAGCATTTCGACCTGGTTCGCCGCATCCGCTTCAGCAGCCGCGTGGCCTCGGCGACACAGGAAGGCGCCCGGCTCAAGGTCACGCTCGCGGGCGGCGAAGCGGCGACGTTCGACGGCGTGGTCGCCGCCAGCGGCCACCAGAGCAGTCCGCGGCACCCGCCGGAGGTCAAGGACTTCACCGGCGAATATCTGCACGCCCACGACTACCGCGTTCCCGAGCCGTTCACCGGCAAGCGCGTCATGGTGATCGGGCCCGGCAATAGCGGCGTTGACATTGCCGCCGATATTTGCACCGTCACCGGGCACACCGTGCTCTGCGCCCGCTCGCCCGTGCTCATCATGCCGCGGATGATGTTCGGCGTGCCGAACTCGCGCACCCTCGTCGCCATCGAGAAGCCATGGGTTCCCTGGGCCGTGCGCATCTGGGCGCGGGCCTTCCTGACCCGCGTTTTCCAGGGCAGCATGGAGCAATGGGGCTTCCGCACGCCGAAGACGCGGACGCACCCGATCAGCCATCCCACGCTGATCGCGCACATCGCGTGGAAGCGGATCGGCGTAAAGCCCGGCATTCAAGCGATCGCCGGCCGGGACGTGCGCTTCGTGGACGGCACCACCGAGACCCTCGACAGCATCATTGCCGCGACCGGCTACCTCACCCAATACCCCTATTTGTCACCGGATATGCTGCCGCTCGCCGGCACGCGGCCGGTCCTCTATAATCGGGTCGTGCACCCCTCCGTGCCGGGACTGTTCTTCATCGGGCTGTTCGACGCCAGCGGCGGCAGCAACATACGGATGATGGACGACCAGGCGGAGTACATCGCGGCAGCCGTCACGGGCCAAGTGAGGTTGCCCGACCAGGAGAGCATGATGCGCGCCATCGAAGCCGACCATGCCTGGGCCGCCAAGCAGTTCCCGGACAGCCCGCGCTACGGGCTCGAACTCGATCCGCGGCGTTATCGCGGCCTGCTCGCCCGCGACTACGCGCGGAGCGGCGTGACGAGGCGGCCCAGCGTGCCGGCCATGGTGCGGCCGGGCCGGGCGGCGTAGGCGATGTACGATCTCGGAGGCCAGGCGGCCATCGTCACCGGCGCGGCCAACGGCATCGGCCGGGCCATCGCGGTTCGGCTGGCGCGGGAAGGATGCCGCGTCGGCCTGTTCGACATCGACGGCGCGGGGGCGCATGCCACCGCCGGGCTTGTCCGCGCGGCGGGTGGCACGGCGGCGGTGGCGATCGGCAACGTGGCACGGCGCGAGGAGGTGGACCGCGGCGCGGCCGGGCTGGCGCGCGAGTTCGGGACCATCGACATCCTGGTCAACAGCGCCGGCATCCTGCGGACGGCGCCTTTCCTGGAGCTGACCGACGCCGCGTGGCACGACACGTTCGGCGTCAACCTCGATGGCGCCTTCCACTTCTCCCAGGCGGTGCTGCCGGCCATGGTGGCACAGCGCGCCGGCGCGATCGTCAACATCTCCTCCTTTGCCGGCAAGAAGGGCTTGGCGAACCACGCTGCCTACAGCGCCAGCAAGTTCGCGCTGATCGGCCTCACCCAATGCATCGCGGCCGAGATGGCCGAGCACGGCATCCGCGTCAACGCGGTCTGCCCCGGCATCATCGTGGACACCGGGATGCGCGACGTGGCGGAGGCGTCGGCCAAGGCGGAGGGCCGGCCCGGCGTGGAGGTCCGCGCGCAAGCCGTCCCGATGCGCCGGACCGGCAACCCGGACGAGATCGCCCGCGTGGTCGCGTTCCTGGCGTCCGGCGAGGCCGGCTACATGACCGGCCAGGCCATCAACGTGACGGGTGGCCTATGGATGAGCTGAAGGGAGCCCGGCCTTGATCCCGCGCACGCTGTTCTCCGCCGAGCACGAGCTGTTCCGCGACCAAGTCCATCGGTTCATCGCAGCCGAGATCATGCCCTACCACGCCGAATGGGAGAAGGATGGCATCGCGCCGCGCTCGGCCTGGCTGAAGACCGGCGGATACCCGTCGTATCTCCTGCTCACGAGAATGACAACCGTCCCGGAGTGTTTCGTTCGGAAGCGGCTTGCGGAATATCACGGAATGAGATCATACTGATCGGTAAGAAGTGTGACCGCCCGTCTGCCGGCGGGCACAGCCCAGTTCAATTGGGCCAATTCGGTTGGGAGGACCGCATGACCATAACCCTGCGCGCGCGAACCGCCGCCTGGCGCCAGGGCTGAGCCACCATGCAGGCTCCTTACAGCCGCACGATGTTCGAGATGCTCCACGAGCAGGCGCAGCGCGATGCATGCGCCGTGATCTGCGACGGCCAGGCGCTGACCTACAAGGAGCTCGCCGGGCGGGCGCGCCAGGCGGCGTCCGTGCTGCAGGCGCAGGGTGTGGGCCGCGGCGACCGCGTCGGCCTGCTGATCAACAACCGCACGGAGTGGCTGGAGCTGGCCTTCGGCGCCTGGCTGCTCGGCGCGGTGGTGACGCCGTTCAGCACCTGGTCCACGCGGCAGGAGCTTGAGTTCCTGCTGGCGGATTCCGAGGTGAGTGCCTTGATCGCCCTGCCCCGCTTCGCCCGCGAGAACTACGCCGACATCCTGCGCGACCTCACGGCGACAGCCGGCTTCCCCGCGCTCAAATCAATCATGATGCTGGACGGCGAGGACGGATTCCCCGACTACGCCACCGCCCGCGACGCGGCTCAGCCGCTCCCGATCCCGCCGCCCGGCGAGGGCGCCAGCGCCGACGACGACGCGATCATCCTCTACACCTCGGGCTCCACCAGCCGGCCGAAGGCGATCGCCCTTGCCCACTATCTCGTCGTCGAGAACGGTTTCAACATCGGCGAGCGCCAGGGGCTCGGCCCGAGCGACAAGGTGCTGCTCTCGCCGCCGCTGTTCTGGACCTATGGCGGCGTCAACGCCCTGCCGGCCACCTTCACCCATGGCGCCACGCTGGTGCTGCAGGGGCGCTTCGATGCCGGCGAGGCGCTGGACCTCATCGAGCGGCACGGCTGCACGTCGATCTACACGCTGCCCGGCATGACCTCGGCGATGATCGCCCATCCCGGCTTCAACAGGGACCGCACGCGCTCGCTCAGCAAGGGCATGACGATCGGCAGCCCGCAGGACGTGATCAACGCCGCCGAGGTGCTCGGCGCCTTCGGCATGTCCAACGTCTATGGCTCGAGCGAGACCGGCGGGAATTGCTGCGTGACCCAGCATGACTGGCCGCTTGAGCGCCGGGCCAACTGCCAGGGCTTGCCGCTGCCCGGCGTCGAGCTGCGCATCGTTGACGAGGAGAGCGGCGCAGTGCGCGGCGTGGGCGAGCCCGGCCTGGTCGAGGTCCGCGGCCCCTATGTCATGCGCGGCTACACCGCATCGAGCGCCGCGCACAATGCGACGGTGTTCACGCCGGATGGCTGGTTCCAAAGCGGCGATATCGGCCAACTGACCGAGGCGGGCGAGTTCGTGTTCCTCGGCCGCTCCACCGAGATGATCAAGCGGGCGGGGATCAACGTCTCCCCGGCGGAGGTCGAGGATATCCTGCTGCAGCATCCCGCCGTGGCCCAGGCCGGCGTGGTCGGCGTCCCGTCTGACCAGGGCGAGTCGATCATCGCCTTCGTCGTGGCGCGCAGCGGGGCTGCGCCCACGCCCGCCGAGCTCACGGCGCATTGCCGTCGCGTCGCCTCCAGCTACAAGGTCCCCGACCGGTTCGAGATCCTCGATGCGCTGCCGGCCACCGTCACCGGCAAGCTGATGCGCAAGGAGTTGAAGGTGACGGCGGCGCAATTGCTGCGGGCAGGAGCCTGGGCTGTGGCGCAGGAAGCATAATGGTGCAGGAAGCTTGGGGCCGCTGGGGCGCGGACGACGAGGCTGGCGCGCCCAACCTGATCGGCAAGGAGCAGGTGCGCCTGGCGGCGGCTTTGGTGCGGACGGGCCAGGTGATCAGCCTCGCGCAGAAGATCTCCGACCGGCTGCCGGTGCCGGGCCACCGGGCCGGGGTCCAGCATTTCATGGGGCGGGACGGCGGCGACTACGCGGCTGGCGCCAAGCGGCCCGGCGGCTTCCAGTTCGCTGAGGATACGGTCGTGCTGCCGCTGCATCTCGGCACGCATATCGACGCGCTGTGCCACGCCTGGTGCGACGATCATCTATACAATGGCTTTCCCGGCAGTACCGTGCGCAGCACCACCAGGGCGCTCCGCTGCGGCGTGGAGAAGATGCCCCCGCTGGTCACGCGCGGCGTGCTGCTCGACGTGGTGCGGCTGCGCGGCGCCTCGGCCGCCCCCGGCGACTTCATCGGCCGACAGGAACTGCAGCGCGCGGCGGCGCAGGCCGGCGTGACCCTGCGCGACGGCGACGCCGTATTGATCCGCACGGGATGGCTGGAAACCCAGGACCCGGCGCGCGGCGTCGATTTCAACAGCGAGCCCGGCATCGACGTGGAGGCGGCGCTTTGGCTCGCCGAAAGCGGCGTCGCCGTGGTGGGCGCCGACAATTTCGCCATCGAAACCCTGCCCTTCCCGCCGGGGACCGTGTTCCCGGTGCATCAGCGGCTGATCCGCGACTACGGCATCCCCTTGCTGGAAGGGCTGGTGCTGCGGGGGCTTGCCGAGGCCGGCGGCACCGAGTTTCTGTTTGCCGCAACGCCGCTGCCCATCGCGGGCGCCACCGGCAGCCCCATTGCTCCCGTGGCAGTGCTGTGAAGGCAGCCCTCCCTTGAAGGCGATCGTGATCCGCGAGCCCGGCCCCGCCGAAATCGCGCTGCGCCAGGAGACGGTTGCCGACCCGGCGCCGGGCTCCGCGCAGCTGGTGGTCGAGGTCGCCCATTGCGGGGTCTGCTTCCACGACGTGGTCGTGCGCAACGGCACCCTGAAGGCCGGCGTCGCCATGCCGCTGATCCCCGGCCACGAGGTCGCCGGACGGGTGGCGGCGATCGGCCGCGACGTCAGCGGCTTCAGCGTCGGCGACCGGGTCGCCACCACGCAGCGCGCCCATGTCTGCGGCCATTGCCGCTATTGCCGCGGCGGGCGGGAGCCGCTTTGCGCCGAGGCCGTGTTCCTGGGCGACGCCGGGCTCAATGGCGGCTATGCCGAGTACGTGGCGCTGGACGCGGACGGCGTCGTGCCCGTGCCTGACGGCGTGGATCTGCGCCAAGCCAGTGTCGCCGCCTGCGCCGTCGGCACCGCCTACCACGCCGTGGTCGGCATCGGCCGGGCCGCGCCGGGGAACACCGTGCTGGTGACCGGGGCGAGCGGGGGCGTCGGGCTGCACGCGGTGCAGGTCGCCCGGGCGGCGGGCGCCACCGTGCTGGCGGCCAGCACCTCGCCGGGCCGCGCCGAGTCTTTGCGCGAAGCGGGCGCCGACCACCTCGTGCTGCACGCCAGGGGGGAGGATTTTTCCCTGCAGGTGCGGGACCTCACCGAGGGCGAGGGCGTTGACGTCGTGATCGACACGGTGGGCACGCCGGTGTTCCAGCCGACGCGGCGCTCGCTGGCCCGCGGCGGACGCTGGGTGCTCGTCGGTCAGTTGACGGGCGACTTCGTGCCGTTCAACCCAGCGCAGCTTTTCCTCAAGGGCATCCACATGCTCAGCGCGACCAGCGTCACCAGGGAGGAACTGCGATGCTGCCTGCAGTTGCTCGCCAACGGCCGGGTCCGGGCGGTGCTGGACGAGGACCTGCCGCTCGGGAGCGCCGCCGAGGCGCATCGCCGGCTTGAGGCGGGTTCGCCCTTGGGCCGGCTCACCCTCACGCCCGGAGGCCGCCGGTGAACGGGTTGTCCCGCCTCGGCCGCTTCGCGGAGGGCGTGCGGGTGCTCGACCTGTCCGCCTTCCTGCCAGGCCCGCTCGCGAGCTTGCTGCTCGCGGACATGGGCGCCGAAGTGCTCAAGATCGAGCCACCCGCCGGGGACGCCATGATGCTGCTGGGGCCGCGCGACCAGGCGGACCGGCCAGTGTTCTACGAAGCGGTCAATGCCGGCAAGACGGTGCGCCGGATGGACCTGAAGCAGCCCGAGATTCGGGCCGAGTTCCTGCGCCTGGTCGCGGAGTTCGACGTGCTGATCGAGGGATTCCGGCCGGGGGTGATGCGGCGCCTGGGCCTGGACTACGCCGTGCTGCGGGCGGCCAACCCGGGCCTGATCCTCTGTTCGCTGAGCGGCTACGGCGCGTCCGGCCCCTTGGCGCAGGCGGCGGGCCATGACGCCAACTACCTGGCAGCCTCGGGCGTGCTGCATCGGAACGGCGGCGACATCCCATTCTTCTACGACCCGCCGCTGGCCGATGTTTCCGGCTCGCTGTTCGGGGTAATCGCGATCCTGGGTGCGCTGCGGGCGCGGGACCGGGATGGGCAGGGCTGCGAGATCGATATCGGCCTGGCCGACACGCCGATGCCGCTGCAGCTGTTCGAGATCGCCGGGCACGGCGCGAATGGCACGGTGCCGCAGCCGCGCGAGACCTATCTCAATGGCGGGGCCGCCTACTACCAGGTCTATGCCACGCGGGACGGCCGTCACGCGGCGCTCGGCGCCATCGAGCCGAAGTTCTGGGCGGCGTTCTGCGAGGCCGCCCGCAGGCCCAGCTGGATCGCGCGCCAAAGAGAAGCGCTGCCGCAAACCACGCTGATCGCCGAGGTGGCCGCGCTGATCGCGACACTGACGCTCGGCGAGTGCGTGGCCCGGTTCACCCCGGCGGATTGCTGCTTCAGCCCGGTGTTCGATCTCGGCGAGGCGGTCGCCTCCCCGCAGCATCGCTCCCGTGGCTTGGTCCGCGAGGCCCCGCATGGCGCGTTGCAGGCCCTGTTCCCCGCCCGGGTGAACGGGGTTTCCCCCGCGTCCCGGCCGAAGCTGCGGCAAGGCGAGGCCGGCCCTACCAACAGAAACCATGAGGAGGCAGGAACACCATGCCCTACGTCGTCAGAACCGGGGTGATCGGCGCCGCCATCATGCCCCGCGTCACCGGGGACAAGCAGTCCCTTGAGGAGCTGCTCTACGAGGTGACCCAGCGCGCGCTGCGCGACGCTGTGCTGACCATCGAGGACATCGACGGCATCGTCGTGGCGGCGAACGACCAGTACGACGGACGGGCCATCTCGGTGATGGCGGCGTCCGGCTCGGTCGGCGGCGTGGATCGCGACATCCTCTCCACGCCGTCGGCCGGCGAGCACGCCTTTGTCATGGGCACGCTGCGCGTCGCCTGCGGCCAGTACCGGACCCAGCTCGTGGTGGCCTGGAGCCCCACGGAGGCCGGTTCGCTCCCCGAGGTGCAGCGCCTGGCCGCCGATCCGTATTTCCACCGGCGCCTGCCGCTCGACGAGATGGGCGCGCATGCCATGCAGGCCAACGCGCTGCTCGCTGCCATGCCGGACCTGCAGGCCACTGCCCAGAAGGTGGCCGACAAGAACCGCCGCAACGGCGCCCGGGCCTATCCCGACATGATGGCCGGCCTGGCGGCGCCGGCTGCCAAGACGGCAAGGTGGCCGCTGCAGGCCGGCATGTCCGCGACGCCGGTGACGGGCGCCGTAGCCCTCGTACTCGCCTCGGAGGAGTTCGTGCAGAAGCGCCGCGCCCAAGTCGCGTGGATTTCCGGCATGGGCTGGGCGACCGAGCCGAGCTTCCTCGGCGACCGCGACCTGACCCAGGCCCCTGCCCTCGAAGCCGCCGCGCAGCAAGCCTACGGCGAGGCTGGGATCACCGACCCGATGGGCGCCTTCGACCTGGCCGAGGTGGCCGACGCAACCCCATATCAGGAACTGCTGGCCTATGAGGGGCTGGGCCTCGCCACGCGCAGGGCGTGGGCGGCGCGCGTGGCCGATGGCACGTTCGGACCCGGCGGCAAGCTGCCGGTCAACCTCTCGGGCGGCGCGATCTCGCTCAACCCCGTCTATTGCACCGGCCTGATCCGCATCGCCGAGATTGCGCGGCAGGTGCTCGGCCGCGCCGGGCCGCACCAGCGCGCCACGGTGCAGACCGGCCTTGCCCACGCCGCGAGCGGGGACGCGATGCAATACAACACGGTCGTGGTCCTGCGCCGCGGCGAAGGAGCAGCCCCATGAGCCAGCGCGTCGGCATCATCGGCATCGGCCAGTCGGCCTTCCGGTCCCGCCGGGACGATGCCAGCTACCCAGACCTGGTGCGCGAAGCCGTGACGCTCGCGCTCAACGACGCCAAGCTGGAGCTGGATGGGGTCGAGGCGATCGTCTATTCGCTGTCGCCCGACGCCATGGTCGGCATCGGCAACGCCGAGCGGCTGGGCGTGGACGCGGTGGGCGGGCGCAACAAGCGCTTCCTGCGCATCAACACCGGCGGCGCCACCGGCATATCGAGCGTCGCCGCCGCCTACTACCATATCGCCGCCGGCGCCTGCGATGTCGTGCTGACCGCCGGGGCCGACAAGGTCGGCGAATGCGGCGACAGCCAGACCGTGCTGAACAAGATCTGGGACCCGACCTATGAGCGGCAACTGCCGCTGGGCACCATCAGCATGCTCGCCATGTCCGCCGTCCGCTACATGGACAAGTACGGGATGACCGAGGAGGACATGGCGCGGGTGGTGGTCAAGAACCGCTGGCAGGCGTCGAAGAACCCGAACGCCCACCTCCGTAAAGAAACGACCGAGGAGGAGGTGTTCCGCTCGCGCTACATCTGCTGGCCGGTCAAGCTGTTCGACTGCTGCCCGCAAAGCAGCGGCGGCGGCGCGATGGTGCTGGCCTCCGAGCGCTACATCAAGGAACGCAAGTTGGACGCGGTGTGGATCACCGGCGTCGGCCACTGCTCGGAGACGTACTACATCGGCGACCGCATGGGCACCGGCTACACCGCGGACCACGCCGACGCCTACGCGCTCGGCAACTCGTTTGCCCGCTCATTCAAGATGGCGGGGATCACCGACCCGCGGAAGCAGGTGGATGTCGCGGAGCTGTATGCCCCGTTCAGCAACACCGAGTTCCACTCGATCGAGGCGGCCGGGCTCGCCAAGCTCGGACAGGCCCCGGCGATGATGCGGGAGGGCGATTTCAAAATCGGCGGCGCCATCCCGGTGAACCCGTCCGGCGGGGTGCTCTGCACCAACGCCATCGCGGTGACCGCGATGATCCGGGTGGCCGAGATCGCGCTGCAGGTCTGGGGCCGGGCCGGAGGCCACCAGGTGAAGGGCGCCAAGCGCGGCATCGCCAGCGGCAATGGAGGCGACCACCAGTTCTTCGGAACGATGGTCGTGGAAGCATAGGGAGACGAGACAATGGAACTGCTGAAGCGCCAGGAAACCTGGAACATCACCTACACCCACGCCTTGGGCGAGACGGCGAGCTGGTTCTACGTGCAGCTCCGCGACCACGCCAAGCTGTACGGCAAGCGCGACGCCAAGTCGGGCCGCGTGCTGGTGCCGCCACGCGCCTTCTCCGACCAGACGCTGGAGCCCACGGGCGACTGGGTCGAGGTCGGGCCCGGCGGCAAGATCGAGACCTTCACGATCACCTACGAGGAGTTCAACGGCCTGCCGCCGCCACCCTACGCCTTTGGCTACATACAGTTGGACGGCGCAGACACAGCGATCGGCGGGTTCATCAAGGGCGTGGACCTGGCCGATCCGGCCGCGGCCGCCCAGAAGCTGAAGATCGGCACCAGGGTCATCACGCGCTTCGCCGAAAAGCGCATCGGCGACGTGCTCGACTTCTGGTTCGAGCCGCATGGCGGCTGACGCCCCGTGCGGACGGTCGCCGATCGCGTGAGCATCGGGCTCTATCGGCTCGAAGGCGGTATCGTCGCGTTCCGGAACTGCTGCCGCCATGCCGGCGCGCCAGTATGAAAACCATCCCGATGGTTGAATTTATGCCCCATCCGTGCTTGCTAGGCGGTAGCCTACAACCACTGGACAGCGGATTGCCGCAGGAAATGCCTTCATCGATGACGTCCGCCGGCACGGCCCCAGTCCTGGGCATCAGGGACGAAGTCGTCGCCCTTAAGCGCGAGCGGACGATTGCCGTCGCGGCGGAGCTGTTTTACGAGCGCGGCTATGAGAACACGTCGCTCGACGCGATCGCCGAGCGGATGAACGTCACCAAGCCGTTCATCTACGCTCATTTCACCTCGAAGGCGGAGTTGCTGGCCGCGATCTGCTCGCGCGGCATTGCGTCGGCGCTGGCGGCGCTGGATGGCGTGCTGACCACGGTTCCCGGCTCCCCGGCCGAGCGGCTCGCCGAGGTGGCAAAGCGTTTCGTCAGCGCCGTGCTGAACAGCCAGCGGTATATTGCGATCTTCGCCCGCGAGGAGAAGAACCTGGCGCCCGAAGATTTTCATCGCATCAGCGCGATGCGCCGCACCTTCGACCATAAGCTGGTGAAACTGCTTGACGAGGGCGTGGCCGCCGGCGAGTTCCGGGTGTCAGACACGCGGATGGCGGCGCTAGCAATTGGCGGTATGGTCAGCTGGGCCTATGTCTGGTACCGCGCCGACGGGCGGCTCACCTTGGAGCAGACGAGCGCCGAGCTGACGCAGTTGATCCTCGGCATGGTCGGCGTCCCGCATTCCGCGCCGGCAAAGATTGGCAGGCCCGTTCGGCGCCGAAAATTGGCGAAACAGGGCATTTCCGGGACCAACATCTAGTACCAATGCGCCGTGGTCGGATGCAGTCCCATCGAGCCTTGGTCAATTGCCGAAAAGCCGATCGCGCCGGCTGCGGTGCCTGATCCCAGAGCGAAATTGCCGCTGGCTGCGTTGGCAAAATTCGGATTGCCATACTGCATGCTGCTGTCATGAAGGCTGTCACCGTACGTGCCATCCATGGGCTGGCCATTGGAGTTGAAATACAGATTGTTGGCGATTGAGGCTGTGCCGCCATACGTCACCCAGACCGTAGGGGCTGACTTTGCCGTCGAGTAGATGATGTTTTGTGACACCACGTCGTTGTACATCGATCCACCACTCGCCGACTGGATCAGGGCCGCCCCGATATTGGCAGCGGACATTGAGCCCATGTACAGGATGTTGTTCATGATAGTATCGTCGTGACCGCCATGAATCTGGAACGCAAAATTGCCTTCCTCCAGAATGTTGTTCTTGACCGTCACGCCGCTGGTCAGATCGTCGAGATATACATCGACGTTGTTGCCGGTGGTCGGCTGCGACGCCAGGCTGACGAAATTGTTGGTGATCTGCGTCCCGGTGTCGCCGCCGCTGCGACCGAGCATGTAGATCCCTCCTGAATCGGTGAAACCGGACGCACTATCGGCATTGACGATGACGTTGCCGGTGATCGAGTCCCCAAGGTTCTGGCTGGAGGAGTCCCAGTTAAGCAGAGCAATGCCAGCCCCGGCGGTGTTCTGGATTTGGTTGTGCGAAACCGTGTTGCCGGTCCCTCCGGTCAACATGACGCCGGCACTGCCAGTACCGGTGCCGATCAGGGAAGTGCCGTCAATCCGGTTGCTATCGACCGTATTGCTGCTGCTGCCGCCGCCGACGATGACGCCCCCTGTCGTCGAGTTGTCGATCTCGTTGCCGGAGATCAGGTTGTGGGCGGCTCCGTTGAGCACCACACCATTGTTGTTATGTACAAACAGGTTGCCGACGATGTCGTTCCAGCTTGCATTCACCACATAGACGGCGCCCTGGTTGCCGCCAGTATTCTCAAAGGTCAGGCCCTGCAGCGTAACGTTCGACGTGCCGTCCAGCATCACCAGGTTGCCGCCCGAGCCGGTCAGCACCGGTTTCTGGCCGGCCGCCGCAATGAACGACATCCCACTGTCATTCGAGGTCAGATGAAGTCCGTCCGAAAGGTTGTATGTCCCGTCTTCTACCCGGGTGGTCCGGACGGAACTGTTCTCCATCGCCTGCTGCGCGTGGCCCAGCGTGGCGAACGGCTGTTCGGAGCTGCCGCTATTTGCGTCGTTGCCATTCGACGCGACATAAAAGGCTTGGCCCGGTGTTTCGTTCATGTCGCCGCTGATGCTGGCGCTCGCCGGAGCGGTCAACCGCGATCACGATGAAACTCAGAAATTCCTGTGTTTCTTCCATGATGGCCTTTTTCACTTACAGCTTAATAGGATGTTAGTCATAACCTAATCCGCTGCTCAGATCGAGCATGTTAAACGGCTGAAATTTGGCAGGGCATTGAAGCCGCCGGCAGCTCACTTGCTCCGGCACATAACGCTGGGACGATTGGCCTTTCATTCCATCGCTGTCCCAACTCCCAGAAGCGCCTCGCCGCTGTTCATCACGAGGCTCGAGAGTTGGTAGAGGATGAAACCGGCACGGTCGGACCGCACGGTCTCCTGGACGGCGCCGAACATGTCCCGGACCTCTCCAAGCACGTCCCCCGGCTCGACCGGCTGTTCCAGGCGTCGCGCCGGATACCAAAGCCCGGCCACCGATGCGGCCGGCACCCACATGGTCACGAACCGCGGCTGGTGCTGCGGCGCCGGCGGCGCCGGGCCGGCGATCATGCCGAGGTGGTGCATGACGCGGTCGATGCCCGCGATCGTGTCCGACACGGTGTCCTCGGTCCATAGCCCGTTGCCGCTGACCTCGGTGATGATGCCGGGCAGGCCGAGCTGGGCGGCGGCGTTGATCGTGTAGCCCTCGCCGCCGGCCGCTACGGCGACCGGGAGGCCGAACGCGGTGGCGAGCGCCTTCGCCGCGCCGTTTCCGCTTGGGAACACCGAGAACGGCAGCAGTGCCTCGTCGAGGTCGCCGCCATGCAGATCGAGGTAGGCGTCCGCCTGCGGATAGACCCGCGTGACGAGCCAGTGGGCCAGGCGCTCGCTGTAGCTGCCATCGGGCCGCCCGGGGAACACCCGGTTCAGGTTCCGGCCGTCCTCCGGCATGACATAGACGCTGCGGCTGCGAAAGCCCGACACGTTGAGGATCGGCAGCACGAGCACGGAGCCTGCGAGGCCGTCCGGCGAGCGCCGCATCAAACGCAGCGCCGCCTCGATCGAGCAGTACTCCGAGCCGTGCACCCCCGCCGTGACGAGCAGGCAAGGGCCTGGCGTGTCGCCCTCGACCACGCCAAAGGGGATTTCAGTCCCGCCAACGGGGCTGATGAAGCCATGCACCCGGCGCGGATGCCCGGTCCGCAGGGCTGGCAACTCAGCATGCCAAGCCAGCGCGGTTGCGACGGAGCTCATGCCGGCGACCCTTTCGCTAAAAACGATCTAGGCCATCGCCGCCCGTCCAGCATTCTCGCCGCCGCCACGCCGGAGATGCGCGCGCCATAGCAGCGTGGCGGCGATCGCGCCGTTCATCAGGTTCCACGCGATGCCGTTGGCGAAGGCGAGGCGATACGACCCGGTTTGATCGAAAATCTCTCCGGTCATCCAGCCGCCGAGCGCCATGCCGACGACGGTCGCCGCCAGCACCAGCCCCACCTTCGCGCCTGCGCCGTGCGCCGGGAAGTACTCGCGCACGATGATCGCATAGCTCGGCACGATACCGCCCTGGAACAGTCCGAACAGCCCGGAGATCACATACAGCGACGTGAGCGAATCGAAGAACAGGAACAGCGACAGCGACGCGAACTGCAGCACGGAGCCGGCGAGCAGGGTCGGCAGGCCGCCGATGCGGTCAGCGACCCAGCCAGACCCGATGCGGCTGATGATGCCGAGCCCGAGCATCAGCGACAGCATCTCCGCGCCGCGCGTCGGGCCGTAGCCAAGGTCGCCGCAGTAGGCGACGATGTGCACCTGCGGCATCGACATCGCGACGCAGCAACCGAGGCCCGCGACCACGAGCAGCGTCACCAGCACGCCTGGCGCCAGCCCCAGCCGCGCCTGCGATGTGGCGAACCCCGCGCTGGCGCCGACGGCGCCTTGCTGCACGGGGGACGGGGCGCGCAGCAGCCAGGCAATCGGGGGGATCGTGAGCAGCATGACCGCGGCGATGCCGAGCTCGGTCGCGCGCCAGCCGACGGATTGAGTCGCCGCTGCCACGATCGGCGGCCACACCGCGCCGGCGACGTAGTTGCCGGCCGCCGCGATCGCCACGGCAAGGCCGCGCCGGCGGCGGAACCACAGCGACGCGTCGGCCATGACCGGCCCGAACAGTGCCCCCGAGCCGAGCATCCCAATCAGCACGCCATGCACCAGCGCGTAGGTCAGCAGATCGTGCGTGCGGCTGGCGAGCGCGTAGCCGGCCGCAAGCATCACGCCGGCCACGGCCGCGACACGCGCGATGCCAAAGCGGTCGGTGGCTCGCCCCATCACGACGCCGCCGGCGGCAAAGCCCAGCATCGTCAGGGTGTACGGCAGCGCCGCCCCGGCGCGTGCCACGCCGAACTCCGCCTGCACCGCCGGCAGCGTGACCACCACGGACCACATGCCGACCCCGCCGATCGAACTCACGAGCAGCAACAGGCCGAGACGCACCCAAGATGTACGGCTGTCCAACATTTTTCCTCCCCAGTGCCAGCCAGAGCACGCTAGGTCGGACTAAGCTCTGCGGCAATCAGGCCGCGGCAGCCCAGCGAGGCGCAGCTAGCGCCGCAGGCGAACGCGGCGCAATGTCGGCCTCCGGGCGCATCGAAAGAGGTTTCAGACAGGCAGGCGTGACTTGCCTACCGCCAGGATCTCCTCCGAAAGTCCAGGACTGGCCGCCCCAACCCCCCGGGCCAGCACGAGCGCCCCAACCAAATGGGTCAGCAATCCGATCGCGCTGGCGCGGGCCGTCTCCGGCGGTTTGAGGTCCTCCTGGTCAAGAGCGAAGTAACAGGATATGGCCTGGATGAATTTCTCGATGCCCTCCGCATAGGCGGCCTGCATCTGCTCTCCCTGTCGCGACGCATCGGTCGCCAGGGTGGGAATGGGACAGCCTCGACCAGGGTCATCGCGGTGCTTTGGCGATAGATAGCCCTCCAGGTTGGCACGTAGCGATCCCAGCTGGCCCTGAGCCTCGGCCTTGATCACCCGCGTCATATCCTCGACGGCCCAAGCGAGCACTGAAGCGCAAGCCTCGGCGGCCAGGGCGTCCTTGGACTTGAAGTGGTTGTAGAACCCGCCGTGGGTGAACCCGGCCTCCTTCATCAGGTCGGCCACACCGACGCCGTCAACGCCGCGCTCGCGAAACACGCGCGACGCCGCGTCGATGATGGACTGCCGATTCCGCAGCGCCTGCTCTTTCGGTACGCCCATAAAATCCCTCAGCCCCTTGTCTTTCTCAATGACACTCATCATTGTCCTTAAAGACGATGACGATCGCCATAAAGAAGATGGTCGTGCGATCGTGAAAGACAAGCGGCCGGACATGGCCGCTCGTCCGGCGTGTCCGCGCAAGGCACTGGGCGCACCGACACGCGAGCTGGCTGATGCTGGACCCAAACATAGTTTAGGAAATTCGATGACCGGCGCCATGCAGTCCGCCAGCCAGCTTCTTGCTCCTCCCGTGACGACTCCGGTCGCTCAGCGCGGCCGGCGCCGGACATGGCCGGCTGTCGCCCTGATTGCGCTGCTTGCAGCGTCCGGAGGCGGCGCGTGGACCTTCCGCCAGCAGCAGGCGACGCCGGCGGCAGTCGCCCCGCCGCCCGCGCCCACGGTGACGGTCAGCCCGCCGCTGCAGCGCAGCGTTGCCCGCTGGACCGACTTCACCGGGCAGTTCTCCGCCGTGGACCAGGTCGATTTGCGCGCCCAGGTAAGCGGCTACCTGACCGAGATCCACTTCACCGACGGCCAGATCGTGCACAAGGGCGACCTGCTGTTCGTCATCGACCCGCGCCCTTACGACATCGCGCTGCAGCAGGCCGTGGCGCAATACCAGGCCGCCACCGCCGGGCTGGACCTGGCAAACAAGCAGGTCGCGCGCACGACCGACCTGACCCGCGACAACTTCGCTTCCCGCGAAGTTCTGGACCAGCGCGTGCAGGCGCAGCTCGCCGCCACGGCCGCGATCGAGCAGGCCAAGGCGGCGATCCACGCGGCCCAGCTCAACCTCGACTTCACCCGCATCACCGCCCCGTTCAGCGGCCGGGTCAGCATGCGCCACGTCTCGGTCGGCAGCCTGGTCAGCGGCGGACCCGGCGCCACCGCCAGCACGCCCCTCACCAGCATCGTCTCCCTCGACCCGATCTACCTCGACTTCGACATGAGCGAGACGGACTACCTCGCCTACCAACGCTTCCTGGCGACCGAGCAGCCCGGCGCCGGACATCCCAGCCTCAAACATAATGTGCAGATCAGCCTCAGCGACGAGACGGGGTGGCCACGGCGCGGCAAGCTGGACTTCATCGACAACGCGATCGACCGCAGCAGCGGCACCATGCACGCCCGCGCCAGCCTGGCGAACCCGGGCCTGCTGATCGCCCCGGGCCAGTTTGCCCGGCTGCGCCTGCCCGTTTCGGCGCCGCGCCCGGTGCTGCTGGTGCCTGACGCCGCCCTGGTGACCGATCAATCGCGCAAGCTGCTGATGGTGGTCGCGGCCGACGGCACGGTGTCGCCGAAGCCGGTCGAGATCGGCGCGCTCGACGACGACCGCCTGCGCGTGATCACCAGCGGCATCGCCGCAACCGACCAAGTCGTCATCAACGGCCTGATGCGGGTGCGCCCTGGCAGCAAGGTCACGCCGCAGCCGGGCAAGATCGATCCTGCCGCGCAGATCACCGCGTCCCAGAACTGAGGAGATCCGGTCATGCGCTTCTCGCATTTCTTCATCGACCACCCGGTCTTCGCGACGGTGCTGTCGCTGTTCATCACCATCGTCGGCGGGGTCGCCTATTTCACCCTGCCGGTGACGCAGTATCCCGAGATCGCGCCGCCCATGGTCCAGGTCACCGCGACCTATCCCGGCGCATCTGCCGAGGTGCTGAGCCAGACCGTCGCCACGCCGCTCGAACAGCAGATCAACGGCGTCGAGAACATGCTGTATCTCAGCAGCCAATCGACCGGCGACGGCAAGCTCATCGTCTCCGTCACCTTCAAGCTCGGCACCAACCTCGATACCGCCCAGGTCCTGACGCAGAACCGCGTCTCCGTCGCGCTGCCGCGGCTGCCGGACGCAGTGCAGCGGCTCGGCGTCACGGTGAAGAAGAACTCGCCCGACATCCTGATGGTGATCCATCTGTCGTCGCCGGACGACTCGCGCGACCAGCTCTATCTGTCGAACTACGCGACGTTGCACGTGAAGGACGCGCTGTCGCGGCTCGACGGCGTGGGCGACGTGCAGATCTTCGGCGGCCGGGACTACTCGATGCGGATCTGGCTCGACCCGGACAAGATCGCCGCCCACGACCTGACGGCCGGCGAGGTCGTGGCCGCACTGCAGGCGCAGAACGTGCAGGTCTCCTCCGGCGTGCTGGGCCAGCCGCCGCTGCCACAGCCCGGCGCTTTCCAGCTCAACGTGCAGACCCAGGGCCGGCTAAGCGACCCCGCACAGTTCGCCGACATCATCGTCAAATCCGACTCTGCCGGCCGCGTCACCCGCGTAGGCGACATCGGGCGGGTCGAATTGGGTGCGCAGGACTACGGGTCCAACAGCTACCTGAACTCGCTGCGGGCGACGGCGCTGCTGGTGTTCCAGCAGCCGGGCTCCAACGCCCTGTCCACCGCGCAGAACATCTACAAGACGATGGGCGGCCTGTCGGCGGAGTTCCCGCAGGGGATGCGCTACGACATCGCCTACGACACCACCCTGTTCATCGGGCAATCGGTGCATGAGGTGGTCAAGACCATCCTGGAGGCGGTGGCGCTCGTCGTCGTGGTCGTCGTCGTGTTCCTGCAGACCTGGCGCGCCTCCATCATCCCGATCGTCGCCATACCTGTCTCGCTGGTCGGCACCTTCGCCATCCTCTCGGCGCTGGGCTTCTCGCTGAACAACCTGTCGCTGTTCGGGCTGGTGCTCGCCGTCGGCATCGTCGTCGATGACGCGATCGTCGTGGTCGAGAACGTGGAGCGCAACCTGCGCCTCAGCCTGTCGCCGCGCGAGGCGGCGCACCGCACGATGGACGAGGTCGGCGGCGCCCTGCTCGCGATCGCGCTCACGCTGTGCGCGGTGTTCATCCCGTCGGCGTTCATCTCCGGCATCTCCGGCCAGTTCTTTCGTCAGTTCGCGGTGACCATAGCGGCGTCCACGATCATCTCCTGCTTCGTCTCGCTGACGCTCAGCCCGGCGCTGTGCGCGCTGCTGTTCAAGCCGCATGACGCCCACGCTCCGGCCGGTCGCCGGTTCCTGCCGGCGCGGCTGATCGCTGGGTTCTTTGCCATGTTCAATCGCGGCTTCGAGTGGCTGTCCGACCGCTTCGGCCGGCTGGCAGCACGGCTGATCCGCATGACCGCCGTGGTGCTGGTGGCCTATGCCGGCCTGATCGGGCTGACGGCGTGGCAGTTCAGCCGCGCGCCCACCGGGTTCATCCCGGAGCTGGACCAGGGCTACCTGATCACCGTGATGCAGTTGCCGCCGGGCGCCTCGCTCACGCGCACCGACGCCGTGGTGCGGCAGGCGACGCAGATCATCCTGGACACGCCCGGCGTGCGCAACGCCGTGGTGTTCGCCGGCCTCGACGGGGCTAGCCTGACCAACGCGTCGAACGCCGGCACGATCTTCTCGGGATTGCTCCCGTTCGAGGACCGGAAGGCTCCCGGGCTGAGCGGCCCCGCCATCCTGGCGTCGCTGCGGCAGCGCCTGTCGGTGATCCAGGACGCGTTCATCATCGTGCTGGCGCCGCCTCCGGTCAGCGGCATCGGCAACTCCGGCGGCTTCAAGATGATGATCGAGGACCGGCAGGGCGCCGGCGCCGCCGCGTTGGCCGCGGCTGCGCAAGACATGGCCGCCTCCGCCAACGCGGTGCCCGGCCTGGCCGGTGTGTTCACCCAGTTCAGCAGCGGCACGCCGACCGTGTTCGCCGACATCGACCGGGTAAAGGCGCAGAAGCTCGGCGTCGCTCCGGAGAAGATCTTCGAAGCGCTGCAGGTCTATCTCGGGTCCGCCTACGTCAACGACTTCAACTATCTCGGCCGCACCTACGAGGTGATGGCGCAGGCCGATGGGCAGTTCCGCACCACGACCGACGACATCGCCCGCTTCAAGACGCGCAACGCCACCGGCGCCATGGTGCCGATCGGCTCGGTCGCGCGCTTCCGCGACGTCACCGGCCCGTACCGCGTTCCGCGCTACGACCTGTTCCCAGCCGCGGAGGTCCAGGGCGGCACGTTGCCGGGGGTGTCCTCCGGCTATGCCCTGACGGCGATGGAGAAGCTGGCCGCCGAGCGCCTGCCGGCCGGCATGGGCTTCGAGTGGACCGACCTGGCCTTCCAGCAGAAGCAGGCGGGCAACACCACGATCCTGATCTTTGCCGCCTCGGTGCTGTTCGTGTTTATGGTGCTCGCCGCCCAGTACGAGAGCTGGAGCCTGCCGCTGTCGGTGGTGCTGATCGTGCCGATGTGCCTGCTGGCGGCGGTGTCGGGGCTGCTGCTGCGCAGCATGAACGTCGATATCCTGGCGCAGATCGGCTTCGTCGTGCTGGTAGGGCTGGCGTCGAAGAACGCCATCCTGATCGTCGAATTTGCCAAGCAGGCGCAGGACGCCGGCGCGTCGCCGGACAAGGCGGCAGCCGGGGCGGCGCGGACCCGCCTGCGTCCGATCCTGATGACGTCCTTCGCCTTCATCCTCGGCGTGGTGCCGCTGATGAGCGCCACCGGGGCGGGTGCGGAGATGCGCCAGACGCTCGGCACCGCGGTGTTCTTCGGCATGCTCGGCGTGACCGTGTTCGGATTGGTGTTCACCCCGGTGTTCTACGCCGCCGTGCAACGCCTGTTTCACGCCCGCCAGCCGGCCCAGCCAACAGCCCTGCCAGCCGCTGAGTAGCGCGCGGCATGAGCGGGCGGAGGGCAGGCCCGCGGGCGACCGGAACGGGACGCGAGAGCATCAGGCTGAGCAACGCAACTTTGAGCAAGAGTTTGCCATAGCCGATCAAACAAAAGATGATTTAGCAATAAAGTAATTGCCAAAACGATGCGGGTCGATTTTCCAGTTATTCGGCGTGAATCAGGGTTGCAACTCTTCATGTCGCTTAACTCGCTCCCGCTTCAGCGATATGCGCATCTTCTCTGTGGCCGGAACTTCTGCTGCATGGCGCACAAATACCATGCTTTCCAGTCGCCTCATCTTGCAACGCAGCGGAACACACACCGAGGCCCGACGACGCGCTCCTGATCGAGCGCCGCCGCCGCAACCCGGCAGGCCACCCGCAGGGCGGCCTGGCTACAGGAGACAGACCATGAAGATGGCAATCCTTGCTGCAGTCGCCGCAATGAGCCTGGGCCTGCTGCCCGCAATGGCCGGGGAAGGCAACAGCGAACCCTTCCCCAATAGTGCAGGCACCATCACCACCCACACGGCGCTGACCGCACCGCAGCTCGCCGACACTGGCTCGGCTGCCTACCCGAACCCAAGGGGACGTCCAGGCTCCGACCTGCCGCGGTTGGCCGGCGACGTTCTGCCGGGCAATGGCAGCGAAGGCGCAGTGCAGACCGCCAACTCCCTGCCCGGGCATTTCGAGGCGGGGACGGTCGCCTATGCGCAGGCGAACCGCATCCACGACTGGATGCTGGCGCACGCTCGGCGAAACACGCCCGTGTATGCCGCCGTGTCGCCGATGCATGCGCCGGGCCGCTAGCCACGCCGGCGCCGGGTCGTTCGCCCATTAAGGGGATCGCTGCCCGGCGTGACGGCATACGCCTCCACCACGTCAATACGCGCCTCGGGCCGTCCGCCTCAGACCGTCCGCTTCTGCGCGGCAACATGAAAGATTACCGTCATGAACACGCGTTTCCTCAGCCTTGCGGCCTCTTTGGCCTTGTCGGTCAGCGGCGCGGCGATGGCCTAGCATCCAGTCGGCCCGGTCGCTCCGTACGCCGTCGCTTCGAGCACGGTCGGGCGCTGGATTTACGATCTGCAAGGCAACAAGATCGGCAGCGTCCGTCGCCTGAGCGATGACGGCCGGACCGCCATGATCATGGTCGGTTCGTACTTCCAGTCGGGCAGCCACGAGGCGACGGTTCCCGCCAATGCCCTATCCATCGTGAACGGCAACGTCACGCTGCGGACCGGCATCGCCGAAGCGCGGAACACTGTTTCCCGATAGCGACAAAGATCCGAGCCCGGCGGGACATCCGAAGGGCAAGCGGCTTTTCGGCCCGCTTCGGGCTCGCGTCTCGCTAGAATGGAGGATTTACCAATGCTCGGCCAGACCTACACGACCGAAAGACAATTTCACGGTCCCGTGCCCCAGTTCCTGCAGCCTCACGGCGCCGGGCACGACTTGAACCAAGCCGGGCCTCACCGAGAAAGTGTCTGGCGCCGCCCTCGCGACATCGACCGGAACACGGCGATGCAGACGGACATCCTGGTGTCCCGTTGGCAAGACGACCGGACCTCGTTCCGCCGCCGCGAGTAGGCGCAGTCTCCCGCCGACCGCTATGTGGTCAGCATCGCCTTGCGGCCGACCCGGCTGCGGCTGATGCGGGGGCCGCTCACCCTGTTCGAGGGGACAATGCCAATGGGAACGCTGCACGTCACCGGCCCCGCCCAGCCGCTGCAGGCGGAGTTCCATGCTCCCTGCGACTTCATCCACCTCCATGTCGCAGCGGACTACCTGCATAGTCGCCAAGCCGCAGCACTCGCCGATCCGTCCCAGCCCAGGCCCGATCTGAGTGATACCAACTGCCTCATTTGCTGACTTGATCGATGGCGTGGATGATCCAGGGATAGCTGGTCAGGCTGGTAAGACGCCCGGTCTCGTCACGTAACGCATTCCAGGCGGCGCAGAGCGCGTCCACG
>JAABUS010002327.1_pt1 | contig 36421 bp, 34 predicted proteins | sample 5560161 | NCBI WGS metagenome assembly JAABUS01 (sample SAMN10711885, study PRJNA513376) | rock metagenome | isolation source: Antarctica rocks | place: Antarctica: Victoria Land, Trio Nunatak nord | collected 2016-01-04
GCGCGCACGGCGGAACTGCGCGATTATCTGGTTGATAAAAAAACATTGAACGACGCGCTTGGTGCATTACACGTTGCGCCGGAAAGCGTTCTTGAAGGCGCTATCGAAGATACCGCGCATTCGGGGAAAAGTATTGCGCTCCAACGCCGACGTGCCGTCACAAATGATAACGCTTCGACGTGTGATCTCGAACGCAGTTATAAATTACGTCGTGCCGGAAACGAACTGCGCGTCGCAGGGCGTTTGCGCGAAGCGGCTGAAGCGTTTCGCCGCGCGTTGCTCGTTAATCCACGCGACGCGCATTTGATTTATGACTGGGCGCGTCTGCTGCGCTCGCAGTCCAGCGCGAAGCGTGACGCGCGCCTGCTGAATCGTTCGCGTGCCGGATTGTGTTTAGCCGCGCGACGCAGCGCAAACGACGCTGGGCTGTTAGCGCGCATCGGCGAAAGTCTTCTTGAAGCGGGAGACATACGGCGCGCGGCACTCGCGTTTCGTCGTGCGCTGGACGGAGACGCGCACATTTATCGCGCCGAATTAGGACTCGCCGATATCGCTTTGCGGACAGGAAGACTAGCGCACGTCGTGCATCATTATGGCGGCGCGGCGCGCGTGGCAAAAGACCTTGCGGCAAAAAGCTTTGCTGCGCGTGAAGCGGACTACTACGCGCGGCTCAACAGCGACGACAATTATCTGGCAATCGAATTGCGGCGTATTAATTGGCTGCAAAATTTGCAGCAAGCGCGCCGCCTCGCCGCCCGCGTTACCTTGACCGGAATCGGCCTTGCCGTCGTCGGCGCATCGCTTGACGAAGACATCAGAGTCATCGGCTGGTCGCTCGCTTCCGTTGCGCTCGTCGTTTGGGCTTGTGTCATCATTGCCAAAACCTTCTTCACGCACAGACGCGAAGCGCGCCAAGCCGAGTAGCAAGCTTGCCATAATTTTGCATACAAGCTGTGGCGCGCTCATGCAGATTCCTAGAACTTTAATGTCCCAATATTGACCAGACGAGTGATCGTCTCAACTACTGCAACGATGCCTTCCGGCTTTTTTAGGAAAGCATTCGCGCCAGCGCGCCATGCAGCCGTTTCACAGTCGCTGGCCGAGAGCATGATGATCGGCGTGCGACGGCGGTGAGAGAGCCTGCGCGTTTGACTGATCAGTTCCAATCCATTCACGCCCGGTATATCGTTATCGAATAGCAGCAGATCGTAATGAGCGTTTCCTACGAGTTTCTTTAACGCTGCAGCTCCGTCATTGCAAATCTCGATTCTCCATCCTTCCATTTCTAACGTATCTTTTACCGCATAGGCGACCATTTGATTGTCTTCGACGTGCAGGATCGTGAGCGGGCACGGCGCTTTGCCTGTGGCCGGGCGAGAGTTCGAGCGTGCAGGATGGATGAGGCTGCGCTTGCGAGAGGTAACGGGTTTTCGTGCGTGAAGCAGATTCTTGTGCCGACTATTAAGCAGGGCGAGAAAGCTCTGGTGATGTTTGAAGCCGAGCAGGTGCGCCGCTCTCGTCACCGCGCCATGAGCGTCTTTCAGCGCGCGTTCGATTAAGTGTCTTTCGTAGCGGAGAACATCGTCCCAGAAGGAAAAGTCCTCCCATGTAGAAGGCGCGCCAAACTCCTGCACATGAGGCGGGGTGGTTTGCACTGTGTTGATGTAAAGCACGCGTCGCGCGCACGCGCTCAAGCGGGCGAGAATGCCCGGATGCTGCGAGTTGGCAAGCAACTCGGCGGCGCGTTCATAGAGAGCGCCCAACTCGGCGGAAGGGAAGCGCTCGCCGAGTTCTTCGATGATGGTGAGCACCGCTTGGCCTGCGCCCTCAAAGTCTCCGGCTTGCTGCGCTCCTTCGACGGCGCGATGCAGCGTCAAGTGCGCCAGTTTGTGATGGCCCGTGCGCGCCGCCGCGATTCCATAAGTGGTCAGTGCTTCGGCCAACAGAGATTGCTCGTCGCCCTTTTCGAGCGTCCGCACGGCGGCGCGGGCGACCTTCACGGCTTCGGCGTTGCGCCCTTCGGCGAGCAGCACACGTGCGCGCGTCTCGTTCACCTGCGCGATGTGGACGCAATCTTTGAGAGTGGTAAAGAGCGCCTGCGCGCGATCAAGATGCTCATTCGCTTCGCGGAATTTGCCGACGGTGGAAAACAAGAATCCGAGATTGTTTTCAACGCAGGCGAGGTAACGTGTATTCCCAGCTTGCTCGAAGTGAAAGCTAGCAGCGGCGTATTCAATTAGGGCGCGGTCAATGTAGTCTTGGCGGTGTTCAGCCCGTCCTAGATTCTCTAATACATTGGCGAATCCATTGTGGCACCTCCCGCTGAGTGCATGATTGTTGCTTTCCTCGAACAAAGGCGCAACTTCGGTATAAATCCTAAGCGCATCATTGTACCGGGATGCTGTCTTTTCGACTATTGCACTGCGCAGCAACGTGATTGCCCTTTGTTCGCTGTCTGTTTCAGCAAGTCGGCTTAGTGCTTGTCGCAGCATTACACGCGCTTCATCAAATGCACCTTCGCGCCAGTAACAAACTGCAAGGTCTGTTTGCGCCTCGGCTACTTTCAGTGCGCTCTTTAATTCCTCAAAGATCGTAATGCTCGCGCTAATCAGGTCTTTTGCTAATTCCTGAGCGCCTTCAATCTGCGTGGCACTACCGATCCAGCCAGTCAGCACGCCTGCGCGCAAAAGCACTTCCGCTGATGTCGCTTGGTCGAGACCATTCAGTACCGGACGCTCGCTAATCCGATGCCACAACTCGCCCATCGCGCCACGCGCTCCTTCGTAGTTACCTAATCCCTCAAATTGCTTTGAGAGTTGGCATCGGAGATGTGCTCGCTCGTTTTCGTCAACTGCCGGGTCAGCTATTTTGTTGGCTAACTCTTTCGTTAAGTTCATGTGAGGTTTACCTTTCTATATACTTGCTAAAATAATTGCATCTCGCACTGCGATGGCATTCCCAACTCGCCGAAGCGTTAACCGGAGTGTTAAGATGCGCCCACAACTTTCGTTTTGGGTAATCTGGTAAGGGACTACGTTTCATCGTCTCTTGCAACCGATAACTATACTTTCTAGGAGAAAACAATGAAAAACCTTCGACATCTCTGCGCGGTGATCGCGCTAACCTTTATGCTTGCCCTTTCCGCGTTTGCAGGCCAGATAGAAACCCCGTTCGCGCCGCCCACCACGACTTCAACAACGACAACGGGCCAGATAGACCTCCCTGGTGCGTCCACCAGTACGACGACAAGCAGCCAGAGCGTCGCTGCTCCTTCGGTTACGGAGACCGTGCTAAACCTGCTGCAAAGCGTGCTGTCACTGTTCTAGATAGCTCGCTTGATTCTATTTATTCCAAGCTGCCGTGATCGAATCACAGGCGACTTAGTATCCGTGTGTCTTAGAGCGCCGGAAAGCCCTTATGTCGCCGGGAATGCGCTCGTAGATGCGAAGATTAACTCGCAACGGTGAGGAAAGCAACAACCTCTTTTCGCTACTCTACGTTAATTATTGCGATTAGTTATCCTATTGCTTATTGCAACAAATCTTACAGTAGGTGGTAATGCCGCAACAGGGAAGAAAAGCTAGGTTCTGTTGACATTTCGATTAAGCTGTTCACATGAGGACAGTAAAACTAACGAACGAGCAATGGAAAAAGATACTGCCGTTTTTACGTTCATCTGAACAGGTCTATGTCGGCGATGAAGCCGAGTGCCGTCGTTTCCTCGAAGCCGTCCTGTGGATCACTCGCTCCGGCGCGCAGTGGAGATTGTTGCCGGATACCTACGGTAACTGGAACACCATCTACAAGCGCTTTGCCAGATGGAGCGAACGCGGCATTTTTGAGCAACTGCATCGGCACTTGATCGCTGAACCGGATATGCAACACCTGATTCTCGACTCGACCATCGTGCGCGCGCATGCGGCGGCCGCCGGAGCGCAAAAAAAAGCGGCGGACAGACGGCGCAAGCGTTAGGTCGGAGTCGCGGCGGCTTCTCCACCAAGATTCACCTGAGCGTGGATGCTCTTGGACTGCCACTGAGATTTCGCTTGACGGGCGGCGAGCGTCACGACATTACGCAAGCGGCGGCGCTTGTCGAAGACTGCGACTTTGAGATGCTGCTCGCCGATACGAGTTACGACTCGGCGGACTTTATCGAAAGCATCAAAGAACAAGGCGCGGAAGCGGTCATTCCACCGCGTCGCAACCGCAAAGAACAGCGTGAGATTGATCGGCACACATACAAAGAACGCCACTTGGTCGAGTGCTTCATCGGTAAGGTCAAGCACTATCGTCGCATCTTTTCAAGGTTCGACAAGTTGGCTAACAGATACTTGAGCTTCTTGAGTTTCGTTGCGGCACTCATCTGGCTCCGCTAACAATGTCAACAGAACCTAGCGCTTTGTGGGATAGGAATAAAATTGGAATGACGAGAAATAAGTGGCTTGCGGTTGCAATACCGGCTCTATTAATTCGTCTGCCTTTGAGTCCGTCGCGTGATCGACCCTTAAGGCAAAGATAATTGTCTTAAACAGCCAATCGCCAGTGTTCAGATCATTAGTAGATCGTCGCACTGGCGTTTTTGTTAAATTCTTTCGTTTAACTCTTACACTTCCGGCGCAGGCTTCTTCGCGCGTGGTGTTGAACTCTTCTTTGCTGCCGTGCGGCGCGCGTTTTCGGTGGTTGCGTCGGGTGTGCGCTTTGTGTTTCTGGTTTTCTTTGCCGCCGGTTCGATCACAGAATCAACGAGGTCGGAGACAGCCAAGGCCGCTTGATCGACGAGTTGGCCGACGCCCGTGATGATCTCCGCGCCGATCTCGCGCACAGGCTCCGGCACAATCGTGCGCGCCGCTTGCTCTGTCGCGGAAGCGACGGCGGAGAGCGCTTGCATTGCGGTCTCCGGCTCTGGATTCAAAAACGCGTCCCAGCGATAGCGCGTGCGTGTTGATTGCGGCTCGCCGAGGCGTTTGAAGATTAACTCTGTGACGGCGTTCGTGACCCAGTTGTGATAAAACTCGCCGACTGAATGAAAATCTGCGTCCGGCGCAGGGTTCATAAAATCAATCGCATACGGAATGTTGTCTTTGATCGCAAACTCGACCGTGTTGATGTCGTAGCCGAGCGCGCGGCAGATCGTGCGCACATCATTTGTGACACGCGTCGCTAATTCTGCCGTCAAATAATTCGGATCGTTGATGTACTGCTCGCCGGACAAGTACGCCTTGCGCGGGTCATACGGCATAATCATTACTTCTTCCTGCCCAATGCAGTAGCAGCGCACGAATTGATCGAAGTCTATGAATTCCTGCAAGGTCATGCAGAGCGTGTTTGTTTGATCGTACTCATGCCAGAGTTGCTCGATTGAATCCACGCGCGAAACGTTTTTCCAGCCGCCGCCGTCAAACGGTTTCATAATCGCAGGCAGCCCGACGTAATCAACAATCGCCTGCCAATCGAGCGGGAATTCAAGGTTACGCAAACTCTCGCTTGTCACGCCTTTGATGTAACTCTTTTGCGGCAGCAGTGCGGTCTTTGGAATCGCCACGCCCATTTTGGCGGCGAGCGCGAAGTTAAAGAATTTGTCGTCGGCAGACCACCAGAAAGGGTTGCTGATGACGATGGTTCCTTCCAGCGCTTGGCGTTTCAGAGCGGCGCGGTAAAAGGGAACTTCGTGCGAGATGCGATCAATAATCAGATCGTATTTGCGCGGTTCGTCGAGACGCACGCCGCCGAGTTTGACAAATTCCGCCGTGACATCGCCGCGACCGCGCTCGTTAATGCTTTTAATCAATGCTTCCGGGAATGATTGTTCGCGCCCGACTAGAATACCTACTTTTTTCATAATTCAATCTTCCTTCTTTCACGCGCGCCAAAGGCCACACGTATCTCATTTTTTGCGCCATAGAACAGTCAACCGAGTCACGTTCAAAACCGTGCACTCTAACGCTCTACAGCGCACGTTGTCAACGCCGGGGAAATAATCTAAGCATCCGTAAAGCCATGTCCGTGCATCAAAAAAAAGCTCGAATTTACGTGGTCTCGACGCGTAACTCTTTCGGTCTGGCTGTGTTACAATCAGCAAAACGAAGTAACCCGGTTTTCCTCTGTGCGCTCCGCGCGTGTGGTTTCAAAAGGCTATTTAAGAGAGGTTCTTTCCTGTGTTTCGACGCATCATCTTAGCGATTCTCGTGCTCTCGTTGCTGCTAAGCGGCGCGAATTTCCTGCCGCATAGTTTTGTAGTGCGCGCCGACGATAAAAAAGGTAATAAAAAAGAGGCTGCGGTGACCGCCGATCAACTCGCCGAATCCGTCGTCTTTGTTTACAGCAATCGTCTTGGGCGCAGTTTTCTGGAACAGATTCGCCGCAACGGTTTGGAGCGCGGACGTGTGACGCGCATCGGCAACGACGGGCGCACCGAAGAAGCGACGTATGAGCGGCGCTTTGTGCGCGGCGAGAATTCTGTTAAAGACAAAATCCGTCTCGATCAGAAATTGCCTTCCAATGAATACTCGCTTGTCTACGGCGACGGGCGCACGTTCGGCATCATCAACGGCTCAGAGTTTACGCCGCGTCAGGAAGCGAGCACAGACTTTCTCGCGCAGCAATGGCACGGACTCGATGCGCTGTTGCGTTATAAAGAGAACGGCTCGACGCTGAATCTCGTCGGCAAAGAAACACAGCAGGGCATCGAATTTTACGTGCTCGAAGTAACCGATAAAGAAAAGCGGCGCACGCGTTACTACATCAGCAAGAAAACTCTGCGTGTGATGCGCCTTGATTACGAAGAAGTAGCGACGGCGGACGGCGTTCCCGTTAAGTATATGCGCAAATTTTATGATTACCGTATCGTGCAGGGCACGTTTGTCCCGTACCGCTCGGTGCTTTTTGTGGACGGCAAGCAAACTCAGGAATCGCGCGTTTTGAGTGTCACCTACGGCATAAAGCTGGAAGACACGTATTTTCAGGGGCCGGACGCGCAGGCCAACGCCTCGTAGCCCGTCTATCCCGCGACAGTAAAATTCTTTTGAAGCAGAGCGTTGCCATTTTGCACACACGGTACTGCTCTTTATTCTTTTGGAACCAAAACACAACGCGCGCGTTTCTATCCACGCACGACGCCCGTTGCGTGTGTATAATCAGCAAGCCATCGCCGCTCACGCACAGCGAGCGGAAAGACTCTTTAGCTTAATTGTGAAAGATTAAGCCGCGTCGTCAGAGTTATGGTTCCGGTCTCTTTTGATGAGCACAGTAACCTCAATTGATGAATTGTACTTCGGGGTCGACGCGCCGGAGGTTGCTGCTGCGCCGATTCTTGACCACGCGGCGCAGGCATTGGCGTTCGAATCGCTTACGGATCACGCTTTGCTGGCGGCGACCTGCGCGGGCGACGAAGCGGCTTTTGCGGAACTCGTCAATCGTTACCGCAATCAAATCACCAACTACATTTACCGCGTGACAAACGATTACGACGGCGCGGTTGATCTTGCGCAGGAAACTTTTGTGCGCGTCTACGGCGCGATGCACCGCTATCGCACGGACTATGCTTTTTCGACGTACATTTATCGCATCGCCACTAATCTCGCGATCAGCGAACTGCGCAAACGCAAACGCCGTCGCCTTGTTTCGCTGACATCGCTGTTCGGAGAGCGCGACCATACAGGGGCGCGCGAATTTGATCCGCCTGATGCACAGCCTTTGCAGGACACCTCGTTGATCGAAAGAGAACGCCGCGCGGCAATTGCCAGCGCCATCGCCACGCTGCCTGAGAAATATCGCACGCCGCTCGTCTTGCGCGATGTCGAAGGCCAAAGCTATCAGGAAATCGCGCGCATACTGGAGATGAGCGAAGGCACTATTAAGTCCCGCATCAGCCGCGCCCGATCATTCTTGCGCGACAAACTGCGCGCCTTTCTGTAAACAGCAGGAGCATTTTCTTTTCCATGAATTGCCGTGCATTCCAACGCCAGATCGAAGAGCTTTCGCAGGACTGTTTTCCGAGCGAGGAAGCGCACGCGCACGCCGCCGCCTGCCTTTCATGCAGCGACTTTCATCGTCAACAATTAGCCCTCAAAAAATTAATTCAAACGCTTGAACCCGTGCGCGCGCCAAAGGATTTTGATCGCAAACTAAACGCGCGCCTCTCTGTCGCTTCGAACGCGCTCTCGCCACGCCCGTTCTTTTACCTCAATTTTATTCCCGGCACCACGTCAATTGTCTTCGCCTCTGTCTTCGTGCTGGCTGTTTGCGCCGCCGTGCTGCTTAAAGAGACGCAATTCTTAGATGCTCCACGCGTCACGCGAACACACTCCGTCGCCGCCGATATAAATGTTCCGGCTGCTGTCTTAACGGCCTCACGCGTTGATGCTCCCGTAGATAAGCGCACAGTCTACGGCAATTCCGCTATCGCCGATGTCTCATCAAAGAGCACGAGCATTCGTTTGCCGAGAAAGCCGCTGGCAACTAAACACCAATTTGAATTCGCTGTTTTGAGAAGAAAAGAGCGCGTTCCTGAAGAAGAACCGAAGACGCTTAAAGCTACCGAGCCGCCGACGAAATCCATCGTCTTCAGTTCCATCGCCGCGCCAATTGTGACACGCGCTGTGACGACAACTTTGAGCGCGCCGCCCGACACATCCAAAGCTGTCAGCGAACACACGCAGGCAAACGTTCAATTCGATGATTTTTTTGCGACGAGCGGTTTGAAGACAACCACTCTTGCGCCGCAACTCGCCAACAATTTCGCCACACGCGGCGGCCTGCTTGTTGTTTCCGTGCAATCAGAAAGCGCTGCCTTTCGCGCAGGCCTACGCCCCAACGATGTCATCGAAGCGGCGAACGACCAATTGCTTTCGGGCACAGACGCACACCAATCGCAATTTTCAAAAGATGTCGCCGATCTTACGCTGACCATCGTGCGCGTTAATCAAAGATTCTCAATCAAGCTTTCTTTAAGACCGCCTACCAAACAATAAAACGCTGCTCATCGGATCAATTTCGCGCCCATCGAACACAAAGCAGACTAAACGTAAGAATCTGGCTGTCTTTCTTTGTTCTGTGTTAAGCTAGACGCTTCCGAACGTTCGCTGCCTAAAATAATTCCGTTGGGAGTCACACGCCGCTCCTATGCTGCACAAAGCCGTTTCGCTTTATCACGAATTGCTGGCTGAAGGTGATTTGGCCGAATCGTCGCGTCAAATGCTCGACGATGGTTTGGAGCGCTCGCGTCTGATCTTCGGCGGACGCCGCCTTTCGCCTTACCTGCGCCCGCACTTTGTCACTGAAACTGATTTTGCGCGCGTCACTACAATTTGCGAAACGATCTGGAGCGCCATCGAAAAAGTCAAAGACGCCGCCGTGCAGAATTCTGCGCTGATAGACGAGCTTGGCCTAACGGAAATCGAACGTGAGTTGGTAACGATTGATCCGGGCTACAAAGCTGTGTCGCCGACGGCGCGGCTTGATTCTTTTTTAACGGATGATGCTTATAGCTTCGTCGAACTGAACGGCGAAAGCCCCGCCGGGATCGCCTATGCCGATGCCGCTTACGATATTTTCAACCAGCTTCCAGTGATGCAACGCTTTAAGGAAAGTTATCACGTGCGCCAGATGCACGGACGCCGCTTGCTGCTTGACGTGCTGTTGCGCGCACACGCCGAATTTCTCCGACGCCAACCGGATCATGCTCCGCGCATCGCTATCGTTGATCTGAAGGGATTGCCAACGCAGAAAGAGTTTGAGCTGTTCAAAGATTTCTTTGAAAGCGAAGGCTATGCGTCCGTCATCTGTTCGCCGGATGAACTTGAATTCTCGAACAATCGATTGCGCGCTGGCGATTTCGAGATAGACATTGTTTACAAGCGTCTGCTGGTCAATGAATATCTGCCGATCATGGAAAAATATCCGGCGTTGCTCGATGCTTATCGCGCAGGCGCAGTTTGCATGGTCAACAGTTTTCGCTCAAAACTGATTCACAAAAAAGCTCTGTTCGCAGTGCTCACAAATGAACGCCACGCCGCGCTTTTTTCCACAAGCGAGCAGGCGGCGATACGCGCGCACGTCCCTTGGACGCGGCTTGTCCGCGAAGGCCGCACGCAACATCGCAATGAGAGCATTGACCTCGTCGAATTTACGCGCGCTAATCGTGATCGATTGGTGCTGAAACCAAATGATGATTACGGCGGGCATGGAATTTATATTGGATGGGCGACAAATGAAGCGGGATGGAATGACGCGCTGCAAACGGCGCTCGCCGACGGTGATTATCTTGTGCAGGAACGCGTCCCGACGGCGCGCGAAGTTTTCCCCGCGCTAATGGAAGACGGCTCCATTGAATTCACAGAGCAACTCGTTGATCTCGATCCGATGCTTTTTTTCGGTAAAGTCGGTTCAGCCTTCACGCGCCTGTCTTTCACAGAACTCGCCAACGTTTCTTCCGGCGGCGGGATGGTTCCGACATTCCTTATCAGCGAAAAATGATGCGCAAAGAAAAGCATTACGGTAAATATCGCTATGAAATAAACGGCGGATGGCGAATCGTTGTTTCCTTGATCGTGCTTGCATTGTTCTACGTCCTGCTGTGCGCTGCGCCGTCGCTTGCTCAGGAACCTGTCGCGCCGGTCACGGACACGCTGCCCGCACGAACTTCAGATCAAGCGAGTAATGACAAAACTGACGAACCGGAGTTTATCGTTCCCTCGCGCCCGACAGTCGCGAATCCGGCTGAGTTTCAAAAACCGGGCGTGCTGCAACTCGAATACGGCTACGATGCAAATTTCCGCGCCGATGATTTCCGCACAATGCAACGCACACCGCTCGCCCTGCGTTTCGCCATCAGCCGCCGCTTTCTCTTTGAAGTGGATAACGACAATCTCATATCACAGACGCCAATCGAAGGTACGCGCGAAACAGGAGTGGGCGATACGCGATTAGGTTTGCAGGGCGTGGCTTTCCATGAAACGCCGGATCATCCCGCGCTCGCTTTTGCTTACTACATCAAACTGCCGTCGGCGAGCGTCGCCAAAAATCTCGGCACGGGGCGCGTGGATCACAGCTTTATCACGCTGGTAAGCAAAAAAATCAGCAAGACGACAATCGACTTCAATGCTATTTATCTTTTGGCAGGCCGCCAAAATCAAAACGGTTACGCTTCGAGCGGGCAGGCGGCGCTGTCCTTGGCGCGCAAGGTTAGCGAAAAATTCGGCGTGCAGGGTGAACTCTCCGGCCAGAGTCGCAACGACGAGCAGACAGGCGCAATCTTCGCGCTCGGAGCCGTGACGTATCAATTAAATCGTCGCGCTGTTTTCGATGCAGGGATGCGCGCCGGATTAAATGCCGCCGCGCCGCGCTACGGAGTTTTCGCGGGTGTGACCGTTGGCGTCGCAGATTTTTACAGGAGCAAAAAGCATTGATCGAGTACAATAAGGTGGTTTGAATAGCCTTTAATAAGAGCGGGGAAAATCAAACGTGGCTGAAGAATTTGACGCGAAACAGACGTTGCCGCAGGACGAGCGTAGGTCTTACGAACGCGCGCGCCTGCTTGTTGACGTATTCTTTAACGGCACGGACGCGACGGGCGTTGCCAGCACAAAGGACATCAGCGCCGGTGGCCTTTACATGAACACGCAGATGGAACTGCCTGAAGGCGCTGTGCTGATGCTACGCATTCCTTTCGGCGACGAACAGCAAATCGTCGTCAATGCTGAAGTCGTGTACAGCAATCCGGGACACGGCGTCGGCGTGCGCTTTCAGGGATTGACGGAAGAAGACCGCGCTTTGATGGAGCGCGAATTATCAGCGAGTGACGAATGAGTTTGCCGCAGCGAACGCTCGCCCGCTACGCTGGCATGATCTTTCGGACAACACGCGCCGCGCGCTCGAAGGAAAGCTTCAGAGCTTATACGAACACACGAGCGATGAAAGCGCCTTTGATGCGCTTACCGTTGATAAGCAACAAGCGCTGCTCATCTTTGTGCGCCGTTTCGTTGAACTTGATGTATGGGATTCCGTTAGACGCGTTGAAAACGTTTATGGCGCGGGCGGCGTCGGCATCAATTTCACGGCGTGGCCTGTGCTCGAATCTATGCTTCGCCGCAAACGGATTTTCACCGCGCGTTTTGCTTCGCACAAAGACGCAGTGATCGGTTTTCTCGAACGCAGGCGGCAGATGGCTGCGCTCCACTTTCTTTGCAGCAATAAAGAAAGTCGCCAGTGGAGCGCGCACTTTGATCTTTACAGTCCGCTCGCTTTTCCCTACGGCATGTGGCGGCATCTGTTGCACGAAAAGCTGCGCAGAGAAACACCCGTTTGGTTTCAGATCAAACGCGCTTTGTGGCGTTAGAAATAAGGACTGATGCTAGATTCCGGTGGCTATTGATATCTAACTGTGTAGCTCTGCTGCGTATCTTTGTGGCTATCAGTGCGTGAAGTTTTGAAGGGAAGGAGATCAAAATCATGTTCGATCAGTTTACACTTGGCATTGAAGAAGAGTTTCAGATCGTCGATCCGCAGACGCGCGAATTGCGTTCGCATGTTTCCGAATTCCTCGAAGAAGGCCGTATGATTTTGGGCGAACAGATCAAGCCCGAAATGATTCAATCAATGATTGAAGTCGGCACGGGCATTTGTCACAACATACAGGAAGCGCGCACAGACATCACGCGCCTGCGCGGAATCATCTCCGGCCTCGCGCGCAAGAATGGATTGGAGATCGTCGCCGCTTCGACGCATCCGATTTCCCACTGGCAGGATCAGAAAATTTCCGAAGACGAGCGTTACGAACTAATCGTTGAAGAAATTCAAATGGTGGCGCGTTCGCTTCTTATCTTTGGCCTGCACGTACACGTCGGCGTCGCCGATCAGGATCGCGCGATTCACATTATGAACGCGGCTCGTTATTTTCTGCCGCACATGCTCGCGCTCTCGACTTCTTCGCCGTTCTGGTTAGGCCACAACACAGGGCTAAAATCTTACCGCTCGGAAGTCTTCAAGAAATTCCCGCGCACAGACATTCCAGACCACTTCGATTCACACGCCGCGTTTCAACGCTACGTCGAACTTCTGATAAAAACAGGCTGCATTGACAACGGCAAAAAGATTTACTGGGATGTCCGCCCGCACCCGTTTTTCCCGACGCTTGAATTTCGTATCTGCGACATACCGACGCGCGTGGACGACACCATCGCCATCGCCGCGCTCTTTCAAGCCATCGTCGCCAAACTCAGCAAACTGATTGACAAGAATCTGGGCTTTCGTCTTTACCGTCGCATGTTGATTCAGGAAAACAAGTGGCGCGCGGTGCGCTGGGGACTCGACGGCAAGATGATTGATTTCGGCAAGCAAAAGGAAGTACCCGTGCGCGATCTGGTGCTCGAACTGCTGGAATTTGTGGACGACGTGCTCGACGATCTAGGATCACGCAAAGAAGTGGAACACGTTTACACGATTTTGCAGCGCGGGACTTCGGCAGATGAGCAATTGCAAATCTACCGCGAGACGGGAGACTTGCGCATCGTCGTTGATCGCCTGATCGAGCGCACGATGGAAAATGTTCCACGCGACGTAGAAATGAACGCCGCCGCGCCCGGATTATAGAAGCGCGTTCGAACTTATCTTGTGCGGAGATTCATCTAAATAACCTTTGCTTTTGTGATGATTTGAAATGTGGCTGATTGACCTAATCATAAACTTACCATCCCTTTTATTTGATTGGTGGTTAATGAGCGGCGATACGTGCCTCGAATGCGGCGGATTTCTATATCCAATTCCTAATCGAGGCAAAGAAAATATTCTGCAATGTAAGGCATGTGAGAAGTTATGGGTAAAAAAGGAAAACCTTTTACTTCCCCTTACAGCTTCGCGTAGAACCTGATTCTTTGTACGAGTACAAAAAGAGCTTATCGCTCGGCGGCGGTAAGCTCTTTTTGTGTGCAAAAGTTTTATTGAAAGACAGCTTTGGAAAGTTTGTTATACCGACACTATGCAACTCGCTTCCATCGCGCCGACGTGGACGAGAGATTCGCGTAGGAAATTCTCGAAGATAATACGCCCGTCGCGTGATTCGTTCGGATGCTCCCAACGCGTCGCACGTTCTTTGCTCCAATCCTCAAAAGACTTTTCCAGATGAAACTGCACTGTGTAAATAAGCTGTCCGCCGGAGCGCTTGACCATCATTTGATTACGGCAGAGATAAGCGGTTGCGAGCAGTTCAAAGCCGTCTGGCACGCGGTCAAGTTGTAGCCCGTGATTTTGCCACACGCGCAGAATTCTCGCTTCCTTTGTGTAATCCTGCCACACACCGGATTCGTCGTTGTCTATGCCGCAGAAGATCGGATCGTCGGGCGCGGTGATGCGTATGAAGCGATACTGATACTCGCATGTACGCTCTGCTCTACGTTCGTGCTGCTCAAGATTGTCGAGCGTTACGACACGCGCGCCGAAACTCAAACCAACAAGCTGGTGCCCGCCGCATATGCCGAGCACAGGCGTTTGCGTTGTTTGCACAAAGCGCGCAAAGTTTTCCAGAATGTCTGTGTGATAAAAATCGAAATCCGTCAGTGTGCCGCTCAAGACAATCGCCTGCGGCTGAAATTCTGCAACCGCAGAAGCGACTTCTGAAACATGCGCGACACGCGTTTCAGGATGCTGTACAAGCCGCCCGATGTTATTGAGAATATTGTTGAGCGCCAGCCCCGCGATCATGCGTTCACGTCTGAGGTGCGCGGCGGCGCTGCGTCCCCATTCCTTGCGTGCTACATCGGAAATATCGTTTTCATTGCGCAGTAGATTATCCACGACGAGCACGCGCGCACGCTCAATGCGCTTTTCTATTGGCTCAAAGCGACAAAAAGCTCGTTGGTTAAAGGGAAACGGCAACGGCTCTGGCACGTCGAGCGGTGTCTGCGCGGGCGCGTGTGGATCGTTGATGAGCGTTTCTTGTTCCATTATTGGTAAATCAATTTACCACAGCGTTTGTTTCAAACAGGTCGCTGCTTTGTGTTTTGATTGAAATGCGGGCGATCCGCGCCAGCCCCTGCCTGCGTAATTTCTTCGCGCACTTCGGTGATTAGCTTCCGGCGAAGACGTGCACCAAAATCTTTGCTGCGATTCTCCGCGAGATGATCGATCAATAACAACATGCGTTGCCACGCGAATTCAAGCTGATCCGCGAGACGCGAAAGCTGCGAAATATCATACGGCACGCCGAAGTTCGGATTACCTATACGCGCGAACACAGATAAGTATCTAGCTGTCGCCAAGTCCGGGCAAAACACGCGTCGCCGTCCGAGCTTTAATTCGACACCAAGCAAAGTATACTGCACTTCGACGGTTCCACGCTTTGACGGCACTTCGAGATGATACGCGCGCGTCCGCTTCGTTAAAATCTGCTCACGATATATCTGCGGCAACCACATCTCGCCGAGTTGTTGCTTGATCTCCGCTATGAGCGAGAGAAGGGAAACAGCGCCCGTTTTCTGCGTTTGAAGTACCACAGTCACAATTGGATGCGGCGCGCTAGATGCTCCGAGCACGCTAAGATTAAGAACGTTCATACAAATCAGTTGCGCGCGGCGTCGTGGCTAAGCAAAGCGAAAAGTTTATTGATGCGGCGATTGCCTTAACGCTCTGCTGTGATGGCGACGGCGGCCTTTTCGTTGCGAAACGCATCAAGCACGCGCCCCGGAAATATGCCCAGATAAAGGACACCGAGCACCGTCAAAACTAAAACCGCCGTGATGCTTGCCGGAATAAACGGAGCGCGCCATTCGGTTGTGCGCTCGCGGAAGAACATCACAACGACAAGACGCAAATAATAGTACGCGGAGATGCCGCTGTTCAGTACGCCGACGATCACAAGCCCGTAATAACCATGATTGAGCGCCGCACGAAAGACCATTATCTTGCCCATAAACCCGGCTGTCAAAGGCAGTCCAAAAAGGCTCAACATAAACAACGAAAGCGTGAAGGCCAGCACGGGCGCGCGAAAGCCGATGCCATTGTAATCTTCGATCTCCGTGCGGCGATCATTATTGCGCGCGATTAACGTGACGACGGCAAACGCTCCCAGATTCATCAAGGCATACGTCAGCATATAGAAAGCAACGGCGGCTAATGCATCGCTTCTCTGTGCAGCGTCGGCGGCAGCGCCCGCTGCGACAAAGCCGACGAGCGCGTAGCCCGCGTGTGCGATTGACGAATACGCGAGCAGGCGTTTGACGTTTGATTGCACGATGGCCGCGACATTGCCGATGGTCATCGTCAGTATCGCCAGTACGACGAGCGTTTGGAGCCACGCGTCATGCGCGAGTCCGGCTGTGCTCGCCGTAGCTGCGACAAACGGGAAACCAAAAACAAAGACGCGCAGAAACGAAGCGAATCCGGCGGCTTTCGGCCCCGCAGCCATAAACGCCGTGACGGGCGTCGGCGCTCCCTCATACACGTCCGGCGTCCAGACGTGAAATGGCGCGGTCGCTACTTTGAAACCGAAGCCGACAAGCAGCATCGCCGCGCCAGCGAAAAGCAGCGGCGGATATAGCGCGGCATTTGAAGTAATGCGGTCGGCAATCAAAGTGATGTTCGTTGTGCCTGCTGCGCCTGCCGCCGTCGTTGTTGCGCCGTAGATAAGGGCGATGCCGTAAAGCAGAAAAGCGGAAGAGAACGAGCCGAGAATAAAATATTTGAGCGATGATTCGTTCGAGCGCAAATCCGTACGACGAAATCCCGCCATCACGTATGTTGCGATAGAAAGAATTTCTAATCCCAAAAAGATGATTACCAGATCATTGCCCGACGCCATCAGCATCATGCCGGATGTCGCAAACATCAGCAGCGAATGAAACTCGCCCGCCGGAAGTTTCTCGCCTTCGATCCACACCATCGACATTAGAATCGTCAGCGCCGACACGAGCAAAAAGATCAGCGTAAAACTAAGCCGTAATTTGTCGAGGACGATCATACCGTTGAAAGACGTGATGTTGCTGCCCGTCTGTGCCCACATCGAAACGCACGAGATGGCTGCCGCGACGAGTCCGGCGAGCGAAATCCCGCCCGTCGTCCAACGCTGCGTCGGCTTGAGAAAAGCGTCGAGTAGCATAACGAGTACGCCCACAAGCATGACGATCATCTCCGGCATGATCGAAGCGAAATTGATGTCGGGCGACGGCATTTGTAGAGCTAACAGGTGAACCATTTTGCAAGAACCTTTATTTAATGCTCACGGTTTTAGCGGCGGACGATTGCGCCGCCAGAAGTTTATCGAAGCGCGCGCGCAATGCCGTTTTGTACTTTTCCGTCGTCGCCGCCATGCCGAACTGTTTGGCTGTGAGCACGCCTTCTTTGTTGTAAAGCAGCACAAGCGGAAGGCGCACAGTCGTCGAAAACTGCGCATACGTCATCTTCGTCGGATCGCGCAATACGGGAAAACTCATCTTGATCGCTTTCGCATAACTGCGCAACTTTTTGTCGGAAACTTCTTCCGGCGGATCAAGACTAATCCACAAAAACTTGATGGGCTGCGTTTTGTACTCTGTTTTCAGTTCCTCAAGCGCGCGAAGTTCTTCGGCACACGGAGCGCACCACGTCGCGCCAAAAGACACGAGCACGACGTTGCCACGCATTTCCGCCAGATCATACGTCTTGCCGTCAACGCCCTTGAGCGCAATGGCGGCCGCAGGCGCTTCTTCCACTATCGGCTGTTGCTGCAGTTGTTGCGCTTTAACGCTGTACGAACAAAGCGGCGAGCCAATAAAGGCGGCAGCGAGAAGTGTGAATAGGTAAAACTTTTTCATCATGTGTCTTAACGTAAAGTTGTCGTTTGCAGATTGCTAGTCGTTGATGCAGCCACCGTGAAAGAACCGCCACGTTCAGGCGCGACGACGCGTGTTCGTACCGCTTCGACGCTTTGGCGCGAGCGATTAAGAAACGGCGCGGGATACACGCCCATGTACAGCATCAAAAAGAGAAGCGGTAATAGCAATCCAATCTCGCGCGAGTTCAAATCTAAAAGTCGGGCGTTCTCCGGTTTTGTAAGTCTGCCGAAGACGACGCGCTGCAACATCCACAGCATGTAAACCGCCGCCCAGATCACGCCCGTCGCAGCAAACATCGTGGTGATCCATGAATAACGAAACGCAGACAGCCAAGTGCCGAGCAAGATCAGGAATTCGCCGACAAAGCCATTGAGAAACGGCAATCCAATTGATGACAGCGATGCGAAAACGAAGAAGGTTGAAAAGAGCGGCATCTGCGTCGCAAGCCCGCCGAACTCCGAAATCATGCGCGTGTGGCGTCGCTCGTAAATCATGCCGACGAGCAGAAATAGCGCGCCCGTCGAAACGCCGTGATTCAGCATCTGGTAAACCGCGCCCTGCATTCCCTGCTCCGTGAAAGAAAAGATGCCGAGCACGACGAATCCCATGTGGCTGACAGAAGAATACGCGACGAGCCGCTTAACGTCGGGCTGCACCATCGCCACCAGCGCGCCGTAGATAATACCGATCACCGAAAGCGTGATTATCACGGGCGCGAAATAACGCGCGGCAGTCGGAAAAAGCGCGAGATTGAAACGCAGCAATCCGTATGTTCCCATCTTCAATAACACGCCCGCGAGAATCACAGAGCCAGCGGTCGGCGCTTCCGTGTGCGCGTCCGGCAACCACGTGTGAAACGGAAAGAGCGGGACTTTAATAAAAAAAGCAATCGCGAAGGCGAGGAAAATCCAGTATTCGGCACGCGGCGCTCGCGCAGCCAACGAGCCGCCGTTTTGCATCGCTGCGAGGATCGTCGTGTAGTCGAACGTGTTGTAAATAAAGTAAAGCGCGATAATCCCGACGAGCATCAGAAGACTTCCGACAGCCGTGTAAACGAAGAATTTTACAGCCGCGTAGATACGACGCTCGCCGCCCCAGATACCGATCAAGAAAAACATCGGCACAAGCGTCGCTTCAAAGAAGAGGTAAAAAACGAGTAGATCAAGCGACACAAAGACGCCGATCAGCGCGCTCTCTAACAGCAACAAAAAAACGTAATACGCGAGCGGGCGCTTTTCCACCGCGTTCCAGCCCGACAAAATCGCAATCGGCATCAACAGCGTCGTCAAAAGCACGAGCCATACACTGATGCCATCCACGCCGATGTGATACTGCGCGCCGATAGCACCGATCCACGTTACGTTCTGCTCAAAGTAGAATCCGGCTGCCGAACGCGTCGCCGTATTGCTTAAAAGAAATAAAGAGAGCGCGAAAGTTAAAAGCGTAAAGAGCAACGCGATCAAGCGGTAATTGTTTCTCGCGGGCGCATGATGTTCGCCCTCTGTCTGACCGTGTGCTTGTTCAAGTTGCGCGGGCGCGATAAAACTATATCCAATGGTGGCAAGCGCGCCGATGACCGGAAGCAAGATTAAGATTGTGAGCAAATATTGCATACGTTTTATCGAATGTACGAATGGATACCTGAATACGCAAAGTAGCCGATGACGGCGAGCGCGCCAAGCAGAATAATCGCCGCGTAGCCGCGCACAAAGCCGTACTGCAAGTAGCGCGCGACGGAGCCTAGTTCACTAACGCTCCTGCCCAAACCGTTGACGATGCCGTCAATCACCGCGACATCAAAAATCTTCCACAAGCCTTCGCGCGAGCCTGCATTGATCGGATTCACAATCGTCGCATCGTAAACTTCATCAACGTAATACTTGTGTTCCAGAATGCGCGGCATCTCACGCAGAGGTCTTCTTTGAAAGAGCGTCCATCCGATGCCGATACCGGCGAGCGCGATCAAAATTGAGATGCCTGTAAAGAGCCTCTCATCATTAAGTTCTCTGGGAGTCGGCACGCGCTCTGCCGTGTGTTCGCCCTGCGCTCCTTCGCCAACGGATAAAGGTGACGCGCCTTCAATTGGTTGCGGCTTCGACGAAAGCATCTCTATCTGCGCCGCGCCCTTGTGTTCGCTGCCTTCATGCCCGCGCGTTTCCGGTACGTGCGCGATGGCAGGCTCAAGCGTGCTCTCGAAATAGTTGTGCGGATGTCCGCCGACAAGACTGCTCAACGCATACGGCACGCCGAGCAATCCGCCGAAAGTTGACAGCAACGCAAGCACGACGAGCGGCACGGTCATCACCCAAGGCGATTCGTGCGGCACTTGCCCGTGCTCTAATCCATGATGTTCTTCATGCGTGTCGCCGGTATCATCGTGATGCGTGGTGGAAGCTGTGCCGACGTGTTCACCCGGTTCGTGATGCGGACGATCTCCTGCGGAAGCTCGCTGCGCATCATGCGGCTTGTCACTGATAGCGTAAGCGTGTGCGTGCGCTTCGTCCGCTTCGCCGCCCGCGTGTGCATCCTTGAACCGGTCTGTGCCCCAGAAAGTCATCACCATCAGGCGCGTCATGTAAACGGCGGTTATGAGCGCTGTGATCGCGCCGACGATCCAGAGTGCTTTACCGAAGCCTTCGATATCGCCGCCCGCGCTCCAAGATTTCCAGAGTATTTCGTCCTTCGAGAAAAACCCTGCGAAGATCGGCACGCCGCAGATTGCGAGCCAACCTGTCAGCATCGTCGCAAACGTAATCGGCATGTACTTCTTCAAATTGCCCATGCGCCGCATGTCCTGCTCGTGGTGCATTCCATGTATGACGGAGCCGGAGCCTAAGAAGAGAAGAGCTTTGAAGAAAGCGTGCGTCATCACGTGAAAAATCGCTGCGACGAACGCGCCGACGCCGCACGCGAGCATCATATAACCGAGTTGCGAAATGGTTGAATACGCTAAAACTTTCTTAATGTCGTTTTGCGCAAGGCCGATAGTCGCGGCGAAAAGCGCTGTTGCCGCACCGATCACGGCGATAATCGCCATCGCCGTCGGTGCGTGCGTGTAAATCGCAGAACAACGCACGATCATGTACACGCCCGCCGTCACCATTGTCGCCGCGTGAATCAGAGCGGAGACGGGCGTCGGCCCCGCCATTGCGTCCGGCAGCCAAACGAAAAGAGGAATCTGCGCGCTCTTTCCCGTCGCGCCGATAAACAACAGAACCGCAATTGACGTAATGCCGCCCGCGACAATCGCGCCCCAAGTGAATGGATCAACCGCCATCGCGCCGATAGTCTTAAGTGCGCTTGTCACCACCACGCCGCCGACGTTCTTTTCAAAAAAACTGATGGACGGTGCGCCCGCTCTGCCCGTCAAAAAGAAAACGAGCATTACGCCGAGCACTACGCCCCAATCGCCGACGCGGTTTAGGATAAAAGCTTTCTTCGCCGCATCGCCCGCTTCGCCTCTGTCCGTGTAGTAGCCGATCAAAAGATACGAACACAGCCCGACGCCTTCCCAACCGACGAACATCAACAAAAAATTATCCGCGAGAACGAGCGTCAGCATCGAGAACATGAACAGATTCAAGTACGCGAAAAAGCGATAGAATCCACGGTCTCCGTGCATGTAGCCGGTTGCGAAAACGTGTATCAGCAACCCGACGAAAGTGATAAAGCAAGCGTAGATGCCGCTCAAGCGATCCATCGCAAGACCAAAATCGGCGCGAAAATCTCCGACCTGAATCCACGTCCATAGATGATAGAGTGCCGGAGTGATATTGCCCGGCTCGCCAACATGCAGCGCGCCGCCCGGCTTGAACGCGATGATAAACGCGACGACGGTTGAGATGCCGACAGCCGCGCACGCCACCGTGCCGACAAAAGCTTCGTTGCGCACTCTACGCCCGACAAGCCAATTAATCACTGCACCCGCAAGCGGCGCGAAGATGATTAGATAAAGAGGATTCTGGGTCATGTTTTAACAGTTTTCTGTTTTCAGTTTTAAGTTTTCAGCCAAAGCTTTGCGCTTGAAACTGAAAACAGAAAACTAAAAACTGTAAACTTAAAGTTTCAGCATGTTCGCGTCGTCAACGTCGAGCGATTCGCGGTTGCGGAAAATGGCGATGATAATACCAAGTCCGACAGCCGCTTCAGCCGCCGCCACCGTCATCACAATAAAGACGAAAAGTTGTCCCGTCACATCGCGAAAATAACTTGAGAAAGCGACGAACGTTAAATTAACAGCGTTGAGCATTAGCTCTATGCACATGAACATAGAGATGACGTTGCGCTTAATGAGCACGCCGGTTACGCCGATAGTGAACAGCACGGCGGAAAGTGTTAGATACCATGCGAGCGGAATCATTTATATTCGTGCCTCAATCTATGTTTTTATGAACGTCCTGCAATCCAAGCACACGCGCCGCTTCAGCCGTCGTGTGCGTTTCGACTTCCGTCGCGTCGCCAATTTTGCGCGGATCAATCATCTGGCTTGTCAGCACCTGCGCGCCGGGAATGACGCGCACGCCCGGCGGCAAAATCTGCGCACGGCGAGCGAGCGTCATCGCACCGACAATCGCCATTAACAACAGCACGGATGTAATCTCGAACGGCAAAAGGTAAGTTGTGAAAAGCCCCGTGCCGATTGACGCGGTGAGTCCGACCTCGGATGTCGTCGGATCATTGAGACGTGCGGGCGTGGTCTCCACGAAGTAAATGATAAAGGCTGCTTCGGCAATTAACACACCGGCGAGCGCAACGGCTGCGGGAACAAGCAGACGCAGACGCAACGTGCCGCGCTCTTCCTCTTCAACGTTAAGCAGCATGATAACGAAGACGACGAGCACCATGATCGCGCCCGCATAAACGATGATCTGAACGGCGGCGATAAACGGCGCGGCGAGCAGCACATAAAGTGTCGCAAGCGCGATAAAAACACCGATCAGAGAAATTGCGCTGTAAAGCGGATTGCGCTGCACGACCATCGAAACCGCACAGCCGACGGCGAAAGAAGCAAACAGAATGAAAATCAGAACAGGGAAATATTGTGCGATGAACATATAGGTTAGCGATAAGCGATTAGCAACATGCGATAAGCTGATACCATTGCGACAACAGCTACTACTAATGCGCAGACTTCGCTTGTCAGCCTTTATCCTGAAATGCCGTCAGTGAAATCCGATCAGATCATAAAAACCTGTGACTTGCAGCGTCGCCGATAAAATAATATTCAGAATGGCAACGGGCAACAAAAATTTCCAGCCGAAGTCCATCAATTGATCGAAGCGGAAACGCGGCAACGTTCCGCGCAGCCAGATATAAAGAAAAAGGAAAAACGTAATCTTGCCTAAAAAGTAAACAAGGCCGAGCAAGATTGCGAGCGGCGAATTGTGCGCGACCAGATAAGGCATTCCCGGCCCGTTCCAACCACCAAGGAAAAGCGTTGTCGCAAGCATCGAGACCGTGAACATATTGACGTACTCGGCCATGAAAAATAGCGCAAATTTCATCGCGCTATATTCCGTGTGAAAGCCAGCGACGAGTTCCGTCTCCGCTTCCGGTAAATCAAAAGGCACGCGGTTCGTTTCGGCAATCGCCGAGATCAAATAAATCAGAAAACCGAAAAATTGCGGAATGATATTCCAACGCATACCATACCAACCAGATTGCTGTTCGACGATTGCTGAAAGATCGAGCGTCCCGCTTATCATAATGACGCCGACCAAAGACAGCCCCAGAGAAAGTTCGTAAGAGATAAGCTGCGCGCTGGATCGCAAGCCGCCCATCAAACTGTATTTATTGTTCGACGACCAACCGGCGAGCGCAATCCCGTAAACGCCGACGCTCGTCACGCCCAAAACATAAAGCAGCGCGACATCAAAACGCGTCACGGCAAGCTGCGTCGTGCCGATAAAGGGAAGCGTCAGCGTCGGCCCGAACGGATATACGATGATCGTCATCAGCGCTGAAATAATAGCGATCAGCGGCGCGATGGTGTAAACAAACTTCGTCGCTTTATCGGGTGTCAGTTCTTCTTTGAGAATAAACTTCAGAAGGTCTGCGAACGGTTGCAGCACGCCGCCATAGCCGACGCGGTTCGGCCCCAAACGTCCCTGAATCAACGCCAGCACGCGACGCTCCGCCAGCACCGTGTAGGCGACGATTATCAGCACGACGTTGAACGCGAGCAGAATTCCGACTACTTTGAAGCCTGTCTGAATAAGCGGATTATCCAAGTCCATACTTTAGTCTTCCGTCGTAGATTATTTAACTTTAGTTACGGGTTGATCCGGGTGCGCCGGATTCGGGACGACGCGCTGACTCGCGCAATCAACCAGCAAGTCGAGTTTCTCCAGCACCGTTTGTCCAATCAGAACTTCGTAACCTCTCACAAGAGCTTCTTCCAGAGTGTCCCTGCCGTTAAGCTCAAAGATAATCGGTTCAGTGACGCCAACAGTATCTTTACGTCCATCAGCATATTCTGCGACACGTTGGCCGCGAATGGCGAGACCAAGTTGCTGCACGACCTGAATCGGAATCACACTGCGAACTGCGCCCGTGTCAACCAACGCATCGGCCTCGTAAACACGAATTTGATCGAGCGTCATTTGTCCGCGCCGCACCAGCGCTTCATCAACCGCGTTCGTCAACTTCACTTGTGCTCTAACTTCGCCAATTTCCTTTAGTCGCCTGCCGTCGCTGTTTCCGCGCGGCGTAAGTTCGGATCGAGCGTAATCTGGTAAAGCGGCGAAATGGCGTGCGTCGGCGGTTCCGGGTTGCCTGCCGCGAGTAAATGGAACTGCGGCACACGCCCGGTCAGCGTTCCCAGCTTGAACAATTCGTGACCGACGTTCGGCGTCTCCATAATCTTTTCCGCCGTCACATTCATCGCTTCAAGCGTCTGCCGCACGCTCTCAATCTCTTTATTCAAATCAACGCGCGCCGCAATTTTGTGCTTCACCTGCACGGGCTTCTTTTCGTCTTTCAAAAGTGGATAACGAAGTCCCGCATACGCCGGAATTTGTTCAGCGATCTCACGGAAAACAGCGCTAGCCGACATCTGGAAGTTGAAATCAACGCCCATAGCTTCGGCAAGCAATGCGGTAATCATCCAATCCTGTTTCGCTTGATGAATTGGCGGAATTGATTGACGAACGCGTTGCACAAGACCGCCGTTGTTCGTGAACGTGCCGTCTGTTTCGGCAAACGATGCGGCGGGAAACACAACGTCCGCATACTTGGTCGTCTCTGTCTGAAACATTTCCTGCACGACGAGAAAATCGAGTTTGGCGAGCGACTCTTCGCGCCCGTCCGCTAAATGATCTTCAAGAAAACTGCCCGCCACATACATCGCGCGCACGCTCTTGTCAGCCGCATCGAGCAACGCGAACGCGCTTTTTTCAAGCCCGCGCATGAGTCCCATATCATGCACGCCGATGCTGTTATTATAAAGCGGCAACGGGTGCAGCAGAATGCGCCTTGAGTCTGTACCGAGCGTGTGCGGCATCTGCGCAATGACCGCACGCGCCGCGACACTCAACGTGCCGCCGAACATCACGACCGTATCGCCTTCGGTGTCGTTGATTGTTTGGCGCATCGTTTCAATTTCATCCGCTTCGACGCCCATTTTGCGCGCCGCCATGCGTGTGTCGCCTTGATTCAAGAGCGCGAGCACCGCAGCGTCTTCCGTGCCGGGAAGAATGTGCAAGAACTGCGTCGCTTGTTGCTTGAGACGAATCGGCACGCTGTTGACGATCAAAAGTTTTGCGCCGCCGTTGCGCACGGCCTGCCGCATTTGCTTGCCTGTGAACGGCTGCAACTCTTCGGGTTCGCCGCCGATTAAGAGAATCGTTTTTGCGTGGCGTATGTCGTGGTGCGTCGCAAGCTGCCCGCCCAAGTTTTCAAAGAAGTTGGAAAGATCAAACGCGTCCGTCGCCGTGTAGTTATTTGTGCCGATCACTTCCGTCGCAAACTTACGCAAAATGTAATTGGCTTCATTCGTGATGCGTGGACTGCCGACGACGCTGATTGACTCTGCGCCATGTGCGGTCTTGATTTCCTGCAACTTCGCGGCGGTGAATTTGATCGCTTCATCCCACGTCGCGGGAATCAGCTTGCCGCCTTTTTTGTAGCGAATAAGAGGCGTGCGCAAACGATCTTCGTGGTTGACGAACGGGTGGCCGAAGCGCCCTTTGATGCACAAAAATTCGCCGTTGTGACCATTGACATAGCGGTCACGCGCGACGATGCGCATTAACTCTCCGGCGCGTGAGCCGAGCGACATTTCGCAACCGTCCGAACAATAAGTGCATGTCGAGATTGTTTGCTCAAGTTCCCAAGGGCGCGCTTGATGTCTATACGTCGCATCAAGCAGAGTTCCAGTCGGGCAAACTTCGATGCAGTTGCCGCACTGCGAACAATTAAGCCAACCACCGAACGTGCCGATGACAGTGTTGGAGCCGCGCCCGCCCGCTTCAATCGCATCTTCGCCCATCCACTCATCGCACACGCGCGTGCAGCGCTTACACAAAATGCAGCGTTGCGGATCGTTGGCGACAATCGGCGAAAGATATTTTTCAGGCTGGTAATTCTTGCGTTCGGAAAAGCGTTCTTCGAGGCCGCCCCAATCGAACGCCATCTCTTGAAGCTCGCACTCGCCGCCACGATCACACACGGGACAATCGAGCGGGTGATTCGCCAGTAGGAATTCCATCATGCCGCGCTGCGCTTTTTCGATTTCCTCGCTCTGCGTTGTGACAACCATGCCATCCGTGCAAGTGATCGTGCAGGAAGTTTGCAGCTTCGGCATCTTTTCGATACGAACCATGCACATGCGGCAGGAGCCTTGCAGCGCCAAATCCGCGTAGTAACAGAAAGAGGGAATGGCAAACTCTTTTTCGCGGCACACGTCAATTAAGCGCGCGCCTTTTTCGACTTGAAACTCTTGATTGTTGATTGTGACTTTTACTAATTCTGCTGGCATGATCTTAAATTGTTATAAGCTTGTCTTCATCACTAACAATTATGGAAATTCAAGCAGTGTGATGCGTTACTCTTGCGGCATTCTGCTTGTTAATTTTTACATCGCTGCCGATCACAAAAAGATCAGCAAATTAAGCTGTAACTAATTCCGCTGTTTCGCGCTCTGCGGCGAGCGGCATTAAATGCTTTCTGAAATCTTCCGGGAATCTTTTGATCGCGCTCTGAATCGGCCATGCGGCGGCGTCGCCCAACGGACAAAACGATTTGCCTTCGATGTTGTCGCAGATGTCCAGCATCAATTGCGCGTCTTCAGGTCGCCCGTTGCCCGCCGCGATGCGTTTGAAAATCTTAACGAGCCAATCCGTGCCTTCACGACACGGCGTACACCAGCCGCATGATTCGTGTTTATAAAATTCAGTCAAATTCTTCGTCGTCTCAAAGATGTCAACGGTTTCGTCCATCACCATAAAGCCGCCGCTGCCGACCATCGAACCCGCAACAGCGAGACCTTCATAATCCAGCTTCACGTTTTTGCCGATGATGTCTTCGGCGGGCATAATGTAAACGCTTGATCCGCCGGGAATCACTGCTTTTAATTTTTTGCCGTTCGGAATGCCGCCGCAATCCTCGAAGATAAACTTTTCCATGTCGTAGCCCATCGGCAATTCGTACACGCCCGGATGCACGACGTGACCGGAGACAGACCACAACTTTGTGCCGCCGCTTTTTTCCGTTCCGAGCGCCTTGTAAGCCTCGCCGCCGTTTGTGATGATATAAGGAACGGCCATTAGCGTCTCGACGTTATTGACGATGGTAGGACTTGCGTAAAGACCTTCGACGGCAGGGAAGGGCGGCTTCATACGCGGATGGCCGCGCATTCCTTCGAGCGATGAAAGCAGTGCTGTTTCTTCGCCGCAGATGTACGCGCCCGCGCCCGTGTGCGTGTAAACTTCGCACGAAAAATCTTTCCCGAAAATGTTTTTACCGATTAGTCCGGCGGCGCGCGCTTCTTCAATCGCCACGTCTATAATATCGATCAAATATTTATATTCGCCGCGCGTGTAACAATAAATTGCCTGCGAGCCGAGCGCGTAAGCGGCGATCAACATGCCTTCGATCAAGAGGTGCGGGTCGCGCTCCATCAAATAGCGATCCTTGAAGGTACCCGGTTCGGATTCGTCCGCGTTACACACGACGTACTTCGGCTTCGGCGAATTCTTCGGCACAAAGCCCCACTTCATGCCTGTGGGAAAACCTGCGCCGCCGCGTCCGCGCAGAGCAGACTTTTTAACTTCTTCGATCACAGCGTCCGGCGTCATCGTCTCGACGGCTTTTTTGAGAGCCTGATAACCGCCGTGCTCCTGATAAACGGAAAGCGTGTGCGAGTCTTTTAATCCGAAACGCGCGAGCAATAATGGTTCGCAACCGATGGCTTCTATACGCATGAGTAGAACCTATGAATGTTAAAGATGATAGTCAGACTGAACTGTTAGAACTGCAATTTCAAAGCTGCGAAATCTTCCGCGAGTGTCGTCGTGTGTTACCACCTTTTCGGCGTGTACGAACCATCGCGGCAACGATCCAAGATTTCGTCAACTTTCTGGAATGTCAAATTTTCGTGGTAATCAAAATTAATTTGCATCATCGGCGCGGTGCCGCAAGAGCCTAAGCATTCGACTTCCGATAGCGAAAACATTTTGTCGTCGGTTGTTTCGCCCGGTTTGAGGCCGAGTTTTTCCGAACAACGTTTGGTAATTTCGCCCGCGCCTAAAATCTTGCACGACAGCGTACGGCATACTTGAACATGATACTTACCGACCGGCTCCGTGTTAATCATCGAATAAAACGTCGCGACTTCCCACACGTCCGTGATGCGTATGCCGAGACGATCCGCGATGTAAGCGACGCCGGGCGGATCAAGATAGCCTTCGCGCTCGCGCTGCACGATGAACATCACAGGCAAAATCGCCGAACGCTTGCGCGGATACTTCGCCAGATGACGATCAATCTCCGCTTCGACTTCCGGCGAAAACTTTGCGATTTCCTCCGGCACAGGAACTTCCTGCGGCAAAGGATTATTGGGCGTGAATTGCTGACTCATAAATTCAGGAGTCAGGAGTCAGTGGTCAGGGGTCAGAATAAAAACGATTTGCGACGCTTATTCTGTCTTCTGTCTCCTGAAATACTTATCTATCAATTTCTCCGAGCACAATATCGAGAGAGCCTATGATGGCGACGACATCTGCGACCATTTCGCCTTCGGTCATGTCCGGCAACGCGGATAAGTTGACGAAACTCGGGCCGCGAAAGTGCACGCGGGCAGGCTTTGCGCCGCCGTGCGATTTGACATAGCAGCCGAGTTCGCCTTTCGAGCCTTCAATCGGATGATAAACTTCGCCCGCCGGAACATCGAAACCTTCTGTGACAATCAAGAAGTGATGTATGAGCGCGTCCATGTGCGTCTTCATCGCTTCACGATCCGGCAGCACAACCTTCGGCGCGTCCGCTTTGATTGGCCCCGGCTGAAGTCTTGAAAGCGCTTGCACGGTGATCTTGTGCGACTCTTTCATTTCGCGCATACGCACCATATAACGCGCCCACACATCGCAGTCCTGCTCGACGGGAATTTCAAAATCGTATTTCTCGTAATCGCAATAAGGATTCGTGCGTCGTATATCAATCCCGACGCCGCTGCCGCGCAAACTTGGCCCCGTCAAGCCCCAGTCAATCGCATTTTCAGCGTTGATTATGCCGACGCCCTGCGTGCGCTTCTGGAAAATCCTGTTGCCCGTCAGCAATGTGTGAAACTCATCAACCGCGCCGAGAAAACCATCTGTAAACTGTTTGACTCTACGCTCGAATCCGGCGGGCAAGTCCATCATCAAACCGCCGATGCGAAAGTAAGACGGCGTCATGCGTCCGCCCGATGCGGCTTCAATTAGGTTCAGAATTTTTTCGCGCTCACGAAAGCAATAAAAGAAGACTGTCATTGCGCCGATGTCGAGCGCGTGCGTTCCCAGCCAGACCATGTGCGAAGCGATGCGCTGCAACTCGCACATCAGCACGCGAATCGTCAGCGCGCGTTCGGGAATCTCAAGGCCGAGCAGTTTTTCAACGGCCATCACATAGGCAAGATTATTGCCGAGTGGATTCAGGTAATCCATGCGATCCGTGATGACGATGCCCTGCTGCCATTTTTTATACTCAAAGAGCTTTTCCATTCCCGTGTGCAAATAGCCTATATCGGGAATGGCCTTGACAACCGTTTCGCCGTCGAGCACGAGTTCAAGACGCAACACGCCATGCGTACTTGGATGCTGCGGCCCGAAAGAGATCGTCATCTGCGTATCGAGCGGACGATCAATTACTTCAAATTGCGGCGGAATATTTGTCGTTGCGGTGCTCATGTTGAGAATCGAAAATTATCAGTTCAGTGGAGCGAAAGGATTTTTGTTTACGTTAAACTATACGGTTCGTAGCCGCGCAACGGAAAATCTTTTCGGAGCGCGTGTCCCTGCCAATCGTCCGGCAAAAGTATGCGACGCAAGTCCGGGTGATTATCGAAGATAACGCCGAACATATCGAACGTTTCTCGCTCATGCCAGTTAGCCGTGCGCCACACGTCCGTCACCGAAGGCACATGCGTGTCGTCTTCGTTCAAGAGAACTTTCAAACGCAGACGGTGATACTTTGTCGTCGAAAATAGTTGATAATTAACTTCAAAGCGCGGTTCTTCTTCAACGCCACGATCAACGCCGCAGATGTCCGACAGCATGTTGAACTCAAAGCCCTGTGCGGTCTTGAGATATGCGCAAATCTCTTTGACCTGCTCGCGCGGTACGATGACCGTGACTTCGCCAAAAGCCTCGATGACTTCGCCGACCCATTCCGGGTGCATTCCGCGCAACGCCGTCACAACTGCTGAAGAAGCGTTGTTGGCTGGCTTCTCTTGCGTCGGCGCGTCCTGCGCCATTGCGCCCTCGTTGCGCTCGATTTCATTTGCCATAATTAGGATAGCTTTCAGTTAACAGCTTTAGGCCTTTAATTTTATTTCCTGTCTTTACTGAAAACTGAACTGAAAACTGAAAACCAAAAACTGAAAACTACTTTTACGATGAGCGGCGGCGTTCGTGGCGTATGGCGACGGTGCCGGGACGCGAGACCTGCGCGGCGCTTTCATTCATTGCGGAGATGCCACTGGCGGGAAGCGTTCCCGGCGGCACTGCTTCGCGCGCTTCTTCTGCGAGAACGTCGTGGCGGTCAAGCACCGATTCCTTCATCACTTTTTCCTGCAACATCATCACCGCGTGAATCAACATTTCAGGACGCGGCGGGCAACCGGGAATGTACACATCCACCGGCACAACTTTGTCCACGCCCTGCACAATCGCGTAGTTATCAAAGACGCCGCCCGACGTCGCGCACGCGCCCATCGAGATAACCCACTTCGGTTCCGGCATTTGATCGTAAATGCGACGAAGCACAGGAGCCATCTTGCGCGAAACGCGGCCTGACACGATCATGACGTCCGCCTGTCTTGGAGAAGCGCGGAACACTTCCGAACCAAAGCGCGCCAGATCATTGCGCGCAGATGTCGCGTTCATCATCTCAATCGCGCAGCAGGCGAGACCGAACGTCGCAGGCCACAAACTTGATTTGCGCGCCCAGTTAATCAACGAATCGAGCCGCGTCGTCAAAACTTCCGGCAACGCCTCGGCGATAATATTTTCAAGTCCCATAATTCTGACTACCTCAACTTACTTCAAACAAAGCGACTGGCAAAAAACCTGAACACTTTATGCGGCGCGTGCTACCTTTGCCACATTGCGTTTCTCCACGTCTTCGAGCGCGCGTGCTTCGCCTTCTGCTTCATGGCGCGCTCGCTCGCTCCAATCAAACGCGCCCTTCTTGACAACATAAACGTAACCGACGAGCAGCAATGCGACGAACGTCATCATCTCTATATAAATAAGGTTGCGCATCTGTGTGCCTGCGGCGGCGAATGTCTTAAAGACGACAGCCCAAGGCACAAGAAAAATTACTTCGATGTCGAAGAGAATAAAGATCATCCCAATCAAGTAAAACTTGACCGAGAAGCGCTCGCGCGCCGAACCGACAGGGTCTTTGCCGCACTCGTATGGCATTAACTTGGTACGCGTACTTTTGCGTTGCCCGACGAGTTGCGAAAGCAGCACTTGCGACGCGGCAAAACCCGTCGCAACGCCGAACATCAGCAGGATCGGCAGATAAGCTTTTAAGTCGAACACGTTTCGCTGGCCTCCTTCGACAAGTGCGCCACAGCAACGCAATCTTTCGCCTTATAATTAAGGAGAAAATTGCCTGTAACGGAGATTGAGAATGATAGCACAAGGTCATCTTAGACCTTGCTTATGTGCGTGTCAAGCAACCTGTCGTGCGCGCAAATAACACACGGCAAAGGAGATTGACCCGTCAAAAAAGGTTGTGCTACTGTTGTTTTTCCAAACTCCAACGAGCGCTGAAAAGCCTTCCGTGCGAGCGTCAACCGGAGCGTAAATTGTGATTACCGGATTCAACACGGATGTAGAGCATGGCGGAATCGTCTACCACGTCCAGACAGAAGACAAAGGATTGGCCTCGCCTTTAATCCTGACGCTTGTTTATACGGGAGGCACGATTCTCGCCAGTAAGCGCGTGACCTACGACGATCTAATCGCCGAAGGCTTCGATGAGCGTGTGCTTGCAGAGCGCCTGACACGCCAACACAAACTCGTCTGTGCGGCGATTCGCACAGGACGCATAGAAGATTTAAGGCGTATGAGCGAACGAGTGACGGCGGAAAGAACTACGGCACGTTCGAAGGCTGGCAAGCGAAAAACGGAGCGTAAAGTCGAAAGTCCTGCCGTAGAAGTTTCAAATGCGAAAGTTCCAGATGTCGCCGCGCCTTTCGCTACAGTACCGAAAGAAACAGCGCCCGTTAACCAACTCCACGCCGATGCAAAACATCTGGATAGCAAAACGCAAAAGACAACGCAAAAAATATTGCCTGTGACAGTGCGCGCTGTGACGAAAGGCGAGGTGGCGGATTTTGCGCGCGACGGCGCGACGAAAGATGATCTGCACCTGAGCCTCGTTGAAGAGAAAGAATTTCGCGGCGGTAAGACCGTCACGTTGAATGTGCGCGTCGGGCGCGGTGCAAACGGAAGCGAGGCAGCAGACGGCGCGGAGGTTGCGATTAAAATTCTAGGCTCCTCTTTTCGCCCTGTTCTTTTCTCTGCGAAGACAAACGCGCAGGGCGTTGCGACTGTGCGCGCAGAGTTTCCGCATTTCTCTTCGGGGCGCGCGGCGATTCTTGTGCGCGCGACCTTGAACGGTTACGAAGCGGAGTTGCGCCGCATCGTTCAACAAGGCTAAGGAAACGAACGGAAAATTTTGCGAATCATCGTTAACGGCGAAGCGCGTGAAGCAGCGGAGCGAACCACTATCAGCGCGCTCGTCGAACAACTCGGCCTCGCGCCCGAACGCCTCGCCGTTGAACACAATCGCCAAGTCGTGCGCCGCGCCCATTGGCCGCATACTTTTTTAAGTGAAGGCGACCGTGTAGAGATAATTCACTTCGTCGGCGGTGGGCGTTAAATTATAAGAAATCTAATTTGTTGACACCTGAAATATTATGCAGACACTTCAAGCTACAAAGCACACGGAAACATTCGAGATTGCGGGGCGCAACTTCACTTCGCGCCTATTGATCGGCACAGGCAAATATCGCTCGTTCGATGAAATGAAACGCGCACACAAAGCTTCCGGCGCAGAGATCGTGACCGTCGCCGTTCGCCGCGTGCCGCTCGATAAAAGCAGCGAATCTTTTCTCGATCATCTTGATCCGACGCTTCTCATATTGCCGAACACAGCCGGATGCTATACCGCCGAAGACGCGATCCGCACGGCGCGCCTCGCACGCGAAGCGCTCGGCACGGATTTAATAAAGCTCGAAGTCATCGGCGATCAAACGACGCTTTTCCCTGACAATGAAGGAACGCTTGAAGCCGCGCGCGTTCTCGTCGGTGAAGGTTTTACCGTGCTGCCTTATTTCACGGACGATCTGATTATGGCGAAGAAACTTTTGGACGCAGGCTGCGCCGCCGTGATGCCGCTCGCCGCGCCAATAGGTTCCGGCTTAGGTATACAGAACCCTGCTAACTTGCGCATCATGCGCGAACAACTTCCAGACGCAACAATCATCGTTGACGCAGGCGTCGGCACGGCGTCTGATGCGGCGATTGCGATGGAACTCGGCGCGGATGCCGTCTTGATGAACACAGCGATTGCCGAAGCAGCGGATGCGGAAAAGATGGCACAGGCGATGCGACTCGGTATCGAAGCCGGACGCCTTGCGTATCTGGCGGGGCGAATGCCGAAACGACTTTACGCGAGCGCTTCAAGCCCACTCGCGGGCGTCGTGCGCTAAAGCTTGCGTTAAAGAAGATGTCAACGCAGACGCCCAACTTCCGGTTTTGTTAGACGTTCTAAATGTTCGCCTTTTCAGCCGTCATAAGTAATTTCCCGTATGTGCTGCTTACCTTAATCATTGCAACATTTATTGCAAGAAACGAGTGCTAATTTTGTTGCATCGGACAAGCAAATAATCTATGCTGTGCGACGGTGAATGTTTCCTCGTCGGCTCCCGGCATTGGCAGACTCTTTTCCCGCGAAACTTTCACACACACGAAGAGTTTGCCGCGCGTGAAGGCGATCACGGCAGTTTGAAACGATCTAACAAATTAACAATGGCCGTAAAGCTAAGGCAGCAGATTGAGCAAGACGAGTATCAGTTGCGTCACCGGATCAACGGCGACGCTTTGGTTACTCGCTGTCGTGCTGCTGGTAGTTGTTGAGGTTTGCGGTGGCACGTCAACAAAGCCTGTATGCATATCTCCCGCGAAGGCCGAGAATGAAAGTGCGAGCGTCAAGACAGATGCCGCCGCTGTAAGTTTAAGTTGTTTCATACTTTCTCCTAAAAGCTAAGGCAGCAGATTGAGCAAGACGAGTATGAGTTGCGTCACCGGATCGACGGCTATGGTCGTGCTCGGCGTACTTGTAGCTGTCGCGGTAGATTGCGTCGGCGCTGGTGATATCAGCATGGTTCCTATATCGCCCGCGAAGGCCGAGAACGAGAGGGCGAGCGTCAAGACAGATGCCGCCGCCGTAAGTTTGAGTTGTTTCATGTTTTCTCCTAAAGGAAAGTCGTAGCTAGTGATAACACTCACATCCATGAGCGTTGAGAATCGAATAGAAAGTTATACATTAGCATTATAGACGGAAAGTTAACACTTCTGCTAAAAAAACCGCAGAGATATAGAAAGGTAACCCTCACATGAGTTTACAGACGCAGCTACTTCATCGAATTGATGATCCCACTCTTAACCTTAGTGAACGAGTACGGCTTCGCTGCCAACTCGCCAAGGAACTTGAAGAGGCCGGTAATTATGAAGCGGCGCGCGGCGCAATGGGTGAGTTATGGCAGCGCGTAGACGCTCGTCCACAACTCGAAGGCTTGGACGAGCGGACAGCCGCCGAAGTGTTGTTACGCGCGGGCACTCTATCAGGGTGGATCGGGAGCGCCAAGCAGATCGAAGGTGCGCAGGAAATCGCTAAAAATCTTATTAGCGAGAGCCTTTTAATCTTCGAGTCGCTTAACCTGACAGCCAAAGCAGCAGAGGCGCAGATTGAGATAGCACCTTGCTATTGGAGAGAAGGCGCATTTGATGAAGCACGCATCACACTCCGCGATGCAATCGCGCGTCTTAGTGATGAAGATAATGGCCTGAAAGTATTAGCCTTGCTACGCAGTGCAGAAACCGAAAGATCAGCCGCCCGATTCAATGATGCTCTACGCATCCTCAATGATGCAGAGCCTCTCGTCATCACCTATGGTAGTCATACCCTTAAAGGTAATTTCCATAATATACTTGCCAACGTGCTGAAGTATCTGGGCACAGCCGAGCACCGTGAGGATTACACCGACAACGCTCTGATCGCTTATGCCGCCGCCAACCTTCACTTTGAACAGACCGGACACACGCGCTACCGTGCTGCCGTCGAAAACAACTTAGGCTTTCTCTTGCTCAAGCTTGGCAGATTTGCAGAGGCACACGAGCACTTAGACCGCGCTCGTCGCCTATTCGTTGGCCTCAAAGATAACGCTCACATCGCCCAAGTAGATGATTCACGAGCGCGAACACTTCTCGCACAGGGGCGCAACTCCGAAGCTGAAAGAATCGCCCTCGTCTCTGTTCATGCTTTAGAAAAGGGCGGCGAGCAGGCTTTACTCGCGGAATCTCTCACCACATACGGCATTGCGCTCGCACGGCTTAACCGGCATGAGCAAGCGCGCTTGACACTTCACCGCGCCATCGAAGTCGCGCATACGGCTGGCAGCAACGAAGCGGCGGGGCTGGCCGCCCTCGCCATCATCGAAGAACTAAGCGAACAGCTAACGCCTGACGAACTGCGTGTCATTTACACGCGCGCCGATGAGCTACTCGCTAAATCGCAGCACCCGGAAACTCCCACGCGCCTGCGCTCATCCGTCCGCCGCGTGCTTGAGGTACGAGAGACTCGCGCCAAAGAATTCACCACGCCCGACTTCATTTATGCCGCAGAGC
>JAABUS010002329.1_pt1 | contig 36383 bp, 8 predicted proteins | sample 5560161 | NCBI WGS metagenome assembly JAABUS01 (sample SAMN10711885, study PRJNA513376) | rock metagenome | isolation source: Antarctica rocks | place: Antarctica: Victoria Land, Trio Nunatak nord | collected 2016-01-04
ATGAAAATACTAACTATATTAGGTTAAAACTTGGCCTAATTAGATATAACTTTCGGGTCGGGTTATAGATTTTGGGGAAAAACCGACCCGAACGGTCAGCCTAATTGTTTGTAAGCTAATTTTATAGATTTATTAAATTAAATATTTTTTATTTTTTAATATAGAATTATAATATATAAATTAAATTGTTAATATAAACTTAGTTATATATTAATATTAATTATTTTTGCGTTTTAATAAACTACAAATTACAACAATATATAAAAAACTATATTTTTATTAAATATCTAGCTTTTAGAAATTTTATTTGCAATTAATTCTATTTTAATATAAGTTTAATATATATTAAATATATATAGAATTTAATTATTTTTAGAAAAATAACAAAATTAAGATTAGTATATATAATACGCAATTAAATATCTATATTTCTATTAATTAAAAACATTTTTTATTTTTTATATTAATTATATACAAAAATTATATTTATTATCTATTATATTCTATTAAAATATCTTAAGAAATTGTCGACAATATAATTGCAACAATTAAATAATAAAATCTATTATCTTTAATAGTATATAAGCTAGATTTATATTTAGTATATATATTGTTTGTACTAAATATTTTGTAAAATACTTTGCTATCTCTTTTATTATATTCGATTTATATACAAAATATAATAAGATTGCTCTATATTATATATACAATAATCTTAATATAAAAGATTGTATAGCAATATTAATTTGCAAGCAAAAAGTCGAGAATTCTTTTGTTAAAATATTTTTAAAAAATTAGTTTATATTTAGTTTAAATATTGTATAAATTTAATTTATAATTTATAGAAATTAAACAAGAATTTGTTTTTAATTAATTGTATTTTTTAGAGAAATAATAAATTAGAAATATTATCTATTTTAATAGAAATTTTTAACAATATATTGTTGTATACTATATTTATACTTAGACTAAAAATTTTATAAATTAATTATATCTTAAAATAAATTTTGTATTTAAACAAATTTAAGATAAAATAAATTTGTATAATATTTTAAAGTAAAACTAGAATTATTATTGTAAGTTAAATATATATATAATATATATTAAGTATATATTTAAATTGCAATAAAAATTAACATCTATTGTTATATATAAATTAATATAGAGACTATCAAAGATTATTATATAATATTTATTAAAATATTAAAAATATTAAAAAAAATTGTTTGTTAAACTATTTAAATTTTTAATATTAATTATAGAAACAAAAAATTGCAAATCTTTATAATAAATATAGATAAAAAACAAACTTAAAATATATTTAATATATATTAGAATTATATAAATATTACTAATATTTTATCTAGAATTTAAAAAATATTTTTACAATTTTAACAACTCTTAAAAGTAATTTAAATATCTCAAGTATATACTAATTTTTTGTCGAATATATTTTAAATATAACTTTTGAAAATATTATTTTAATTATTTAACAATTTGTTTTATTAATTAATTTTAAAAAATTAAAATTGTTAACAAACTACTACAATATATAGACAATATAAATATATTATATTTTAAGCTTAAAATATAGATTAAATATTAAAAGACAAAATAAATTTTTGTTAAACTTAACTATATAAAAAGAAATTAAATTTTTTTTTGTATTAATAAACGCTAACTTGCAATTATACTAATATAGAAAAAAGCAGTTACTTTTAAGACAATAAATTTGCAAAACAAAAATTATTACTATTTGTTTTTATATTTAGATAGAATTTATATTTATTCTAAACTATATTTATACTAATTATATATTAGAATAAGAAAATATGCTATCAAGATATTTGAAAAGAACAATTTTAAGATAGAAAAAGATATTTTATTTTTATAATACAATAGCAGTAAATTTAATTGTATTGTTGCTTAACTAGTTAAAAAAGATATATATAATTAGTTTATATTTAATTTAATTTAACTTAATAATTAATTAAATTATAAATTAAAAAGATTAAAAAGTTGCAGAATATTGTTAACAATATCTATATCTTTTTTTTAATTTAGAAAATTCTTATATAATATTCTTTTTTAATAGATTTAATTTTAAGTATAAATTTGATACAAATATAATATCTGAATTTAATAGCATTTTTTTTTATATATTTTAAAGTTGCAACTTAAGAATTACTTATTTGATAAAAAATTAATATCGAGTATTAACTTAATATATATTAGATAAAAATTCTAAAATATCTTTTCTAATACAACAATATATAGAGATATTATCTAGAAAAAGCAAACGTTAAATATTAACTTAATATATATTAGATAAAGATTTTGAATTTTTTTTTTAATATAACAATATATAGAGATACTATTTAGAAAAAACAGATATTAAATATCGATTTAATATATTTTTAATAAAAATTCTAAAATGGTCTTTTTAATACAACAATATATAGAAATATTATCTAGAAAAAACAAATATCAGATATCGACTCAATATATATTAAATAAAATTTTTAAAATATCTTCTTTAAAACAACAATATATAGAGATATTATTTAGAAAAGATAGATATCGAATATTAACTTAATATATATTGTTGTCTAGTTTAAATAAATATAAATCAAATTTAAGCTTTATAAACAATATATTAGAATTAAGCAGAAAATATATAACAATATTATTGAAATACTATATAGCCTCTCTATAGAGTGATTTTACTGCGAAAAATCGGTAAATTACCGGTGAACTCCCGGTGGACATCCGGTGAGAAAACAGTTTTTTCCTAGTAATTCCCTAGTAATTTCCTAGTAAATCACTCGTTATACTCGGTTTAATATCCCATAACACGCCCCACGATTAGTAGGTGAGCTCACTGTTATTGCACCAAAGTATGAAAAAATAGACAATTTAATTAAGTAAATAAGTACTTATACTATCTAATATTAATAATAATTAATCCAAATTTGCACGTATTAGTAGAAAGGTCTTTCGGGCGTATATATTTTAAGCAAAACGTCTAATTATCTAATTAAAATTCTACTAGCGTCGATAATTATAGAGCTAGAGCTTTCCCGAGTATTTTAAACTTTAAATTTAAGGTTAAAACTTTAAATAGAAAAATAGAAAAATACTTTAACGACTTCACGCTTTGACGAATCAACGATTTAGATACTTTACTATTTAACATTCTTAAAATCAAAGCCCCGATTAGGCTAGCGTCGAGACTTAGTCAAATTTTTCAAAATTTCAAAATTTCAAAATTGAATAAAATAGCACCTATAGGGTCTATAGGGTGGAAAACCGATGAATTACCGGTGCGAATCTGGTGAGAGGTTCAGGATCGGTGAAAACTTGGTGAATTCTTGAAGAACCCTCGGTAAACCCTTGGTGAACCCTCTAGGTAATAACCAAAACCCGTGGCTAGTTGGTGGAAGCACTAGGAACTTCCGGTAGAATTACTTCTACAAAAGCCAGTACAGTATTAAATTAAAAATTAAGTACAAAAACAATATATACAATATATATATTAAAAATATAACAAACTTCTACAAAAAGAAAAGAAAAAACTAACAAAAAAAGTTGTTAAATTAGAGAAGTTCGATATATAAAATATATTTTAAATATAATTTTATTACAAATAAATTAACAATATTTATTAAACAATTAAAATAATAGCAAAGATAAACTAGTTTATAAGTTTATATTTTTGTTTTACAAATACTATATAATATTAATAGTTAAAGAGTTTTTATCTAAATTTAAAAAACTATATATAGATCTAGTTTATATCGAGTTTATATTAAATATTAAATTAAAAGAAGATTTACTACTTTATTAAAAAATTCGAAATTAAAAAAAAACAATTAAAGACAAGATTATATATAAGATATTTGTATTATTTGTAAAACTAACAAATACAATAATACAACAAACTATTATAATTGTTTGTTTAGCTTTATTTTATAAAAAATAATATTTAAAATAAAAGAAGTAGATACAAGATTAAAATAGTAAATAGAATAAATATATAACAAGTATAGATAAGATATAAACTTAATATATATTTAAATATAGTTAAAAAAGAAATTTTAATTTAGAATTAGAGAAAATATAGAAATTTTTTATATTAGATATAGATTGTACTTTATTTTAAATTAATTTGCAAAAGAATTTTTATTATTAAAATATAGCTATTACAGCAGCTATATAGAAGCAAAATATATAGTAGATATTAATTTGCTTTGTTAGATTAAAGTCGAAAAAACAAATATCTGATTGTCTATATTATATATACTAGATATATTAGAAAATATACAATTAATTAAGACAAATCAGATTATTAAATATAGTATATACTAAGTTTAAAATTTAGTAAAATAATTTTAAATTTTTTTTGTTGTTAATTTGTTCTGATTTATACTTAGTATATATTTGATATATATAATAAAAAATAATCTAATTTTTTTCTTTTTTAATTATAAATATAATAATAGTTTTTGTAGTAGTTATATTAGTTAAATATAAAATTAGTATAATTTTAGTATAGATAAAAAAATAGTTATATTAATTTTTGTTATTAATAGAAATAAATTTATTTAAAAAAGAATTAACTATATATAAACTTAGTATAATTAAAAAAAGTATTGTAATTCTTTTTTATATATATAGTAAATATAAATATAATATATATAAATTTTAGACTTTTTTATTAGAGTCGACTATTATATTTAATTTTTTATTATTATAAGCAGCTTTTTTTTATTAGCTATATATATACTAAATATAAATAGAATATAAATTTTTAAAAATTCTTAAAATCTTAGATATACTATTATTATAAAATTTCTTTTTTTCTTTATATTTTTTTAATATTAGTAAATAATCTATTTAAAAATTCGATATTTGTAATAGATATATTAATTTGTATATAGTCTAAATATATATTAAGTATAGATTAGTACAATAAAATATATAAAAAGAAGTCTTTTAATTAAAGTACTAGTATAATACTAAGAATAAATTAGTATAAACTTAATATATTTTAAAATTAAACTAGAAATATATTTTTTGCAAATATTTTTTAAATTAAGAGACAAATATTTGAGAAAAAACAATAAACAATAATTGATTAGTAACTTTAATAGTTATATTAGTACAAATCTAATATTAGTTAAGTCTATATATAATTGATATATTATTAAAGTCTTAAATAACAAAATAAGTATTTATATATATAGTATAAGAATAGAAAAGATAAAAAATAGATTAAATATATAACAAATATAAAATAAACTTATTTTACAATAGAAGTATATATTAAAAACAATCGTAAATTTTTACTTATAACAATTATTTTATGTAAATTTAATATAAATTTAATATTAATCTAGTTTATATAATATATTTTATATTGTTTATATATTAATAGATAACTGTATTAACAATATATTTATATTTATACAAAATATAAATTTAATTTAGACAAAATATATAGAGATTATATTTTAACTTTGTAGAGTAATTTCTATTTTGCTATTTTTCAAATCTAATTTAAAGTTTTAAAGTACTAGATTAGTATAAGTCAGATATATATGAAATATTTTTTGTATTTAAATTTAAAGCTATATATATTTAGCTTATATATTATATATGAATAATTAAAATATTTGTTTACTTGCTTTAATATAATATATTTTTTAGTAATAATATAACTTAATTTTAATTTCGATTTAGTATATATTAAGTATAAATAAAATTATAGCTATATATATAGATAGCTAACAATTAAAAGCAATAAAAGTTACTCTATATATTTAATTAGTTAATACTATTGTACAATTATATTTGCTAATATTTAGTATATATAGAGTTGCAACTAAGTTTATACAACTTATATATTCGAATTAAAGAAAAAAATTTAAGTTTTAGAATTTAATATAATTAATAATATTTAATATATATTAAACTTAGATTAAATCTATATATAAATTGTCTATTATTTTTTGTAATTTTAATAGTAGATATTGCTAATACTTAGTATAAACTAAATTGCAACAAAAAATATCTTTTTATTAGACTTGCTATCTACTTAGTTAAATTCTATATATACTAAATATAGACTTAGTATATATTTAATATAGAATTATATTATAATTGAATATTTATATTTAGTTACAAAATTAGAATTCAAATTAGAAAAAGATTTTTAAATATATAATTAGTATATACTAAACAAAAGCGTTGTATATACTATACTTATTGTAGTAATATTTTAAAGAAAACAGATTTTGCGCGTTTGTTATATTAGAATTGTCGTAATATACTCTAAGATTAGCAAGCTAAATTGCAACAATACTTATACTAAGTATATACTAAGATAATAGAAGTAGTAAAATTAGAAAATATACTAGACTTATATTATAAATTTGTTAATAAAATTAGAAATATATACTACAATAATACAAATATTTAGAAAAGATAAAGATAAAAGACGCAACAATTGTATTTTAATTTTATAAAATACGCTAGAAACTTAATGCGCAATTTGCACAATTTTATTTATTTTTAATATATGCTACAACAATATTAAATCTATATTTGAATTGTATCTTATATAGATATATCGAAATTATATATTTAAGATTGAGCTAATAGTTTTTCTTTTAATAGCTATTAACTATATTGAGTATATATTTAGTCTATTTTGAGTTTTAGAAATTAAACAAAATTATAATTACTTAATATAATAAGATAATTAGTCTATATATTTAGTATATGTTAGATATATACAATTTGTTTTTAACGCATTTTTTTAAACTTTTAATTTTTTTGCTTGTTTTAGTATAATATATATAAAGTATAGATTCGATATAAAAAAAGTTTATTTCGAGTACAAATTTTCTATTTAAAATAAATTCTAAAATAATTAGCTTATAGATCTAGTATAGATCTAATATATACAATTTAAAATAGAAATATCTTTTTAAACTTATAATCTTTCGACTTTGTTTAGCACAATCTATATTGAGTATAGACTGAGCATAGACAGAGCTTACTCCGGATAGAAATTTCCACCCGGAATAAGCTTGTCCCGGGTGGGAAATCTGCATTCGAGATAAGCTATATATTCAATAACATTTAATAATAAGTAAAAGATTAAATTAAAAATTAATTGCAAATAGCAAGTTTGTATTTTTGCAAAAAAACAATCTAACAAAGTTTGATTCGACAAATACTAACAAAAATTAATTAAATTACAAAATCAAAATAAATAAAGAAAATTATAAATTTTCTAAAAATCTTAAACTATCTAATATAGCAAAGAAATTGCTAAAGTATATATTACAAATATATAACAATTAGAAGTATTTATTTAAAAAAAAATTCCTTTAAATATTAATTGTAAAATTACAAAATTAGATTTAAATTAGATATACAATTTATATTTAACTTTATATATATTCTATTTAAGAAAAAGCTCGAAATACTTTGCGAATATTTAAAAAAAAAACAAAAAATTTTTTTTATTAGAAAATTTTAATTACAAATAGAATACTTGGTTCTTTTTGTATTAAAGAAAAATAAAATTCTTTATCTATATATTGATTATCGAAAACTAAATAATATTACAATTAAGATTTAATATTTAATATTTAATATTAATAAGCTTTAGAATTAACTATTGAGTCGATTTTCGGTTCCAATATTAGAAATTGAATCGAATTGTCAAGAAATCGAAAATAACGTTATTATGTCAAAATATACTAAAAATAGTATAAAATAAGTTTAAATTTAGATTTTTCAATTAAATTCTATAAATATTGTTTAATTATTAATTTATTATAGAAAACAATAATGTATTACTATAATGCATTATCTATATCTATATGTTAAAATAATAGATAGTAGAACGCTTAGTTACTATGTAGAAGCTGGGACTTTGCCCATCTATATACATTGGTCGAAGCTACTCGAATCGATCACGTAATATTGGGTCAAGTAGTATCGAATTAAGTAGTGCCAATACTAGGCTAGATCGATTACAATATTTCGATACTTTTATCTAGTCTAAGTTTAAAAATCAACTTTTATATAAATTATGTTTTATATTTTATTAAATTCGAAATTTATTTTAAAACTATTAAGTCTCAAGCATCTTTTTAACAAAAGTAAAAAAAAGTGCATAAAAGTTCTTTGTTAGCAATTTATATATAGACGTACGTATGTTTACGCGTTCGAAATGCTCTAAAATTCGAAAAATATATAAGAGACAAGATTTTGACAAAAGATTATATAGATATTGTCGATAATGCTTGATAGCTTTATTAGTAAAACAAAGAGAATAATAAGTGTAAATTTGAATAAATAGTGCAAAGATTAATAGTAATAAATATAGCAACTATCTAATTGCAAGTTATTCAAATAATTAAGTCTAACATTTATGTTCGAAATTACAAATAATTTAGTTATTAAGTTAGTTTAAAGGTTCGTCAAAACGCTTCAAATATATTACGAGAAAAAGCTTTAATTAGTTTGTTAGCTATTTATTTTTTAATAAAGATATATTTTAGCTTGATCTAGCTATTTGCGATCTTTTTGCAAACAAACTAGATTTGAATACTTATATACTTTGTTTAAATATTGCGCGAGATTCTTAGCAAACGCTATAGTTTCTTAATTGTCGCAATAGATAACAATGGCAACTAGATACAACGTTAAAAGTATTAAAAAAAAAGTCTTAACAACAATAAAAGTTCTAGATGTTAAAGATAACAATAGAAATAAATAAGAAAATTGCAATTGCTTTAACAATACTTAGAGCTAAATAATCTTTTTGACAATCTACGTTTGCTTAATATACTTGATTTCGCAAGTAGAAAGAGCAACAATTGATTAACGTTTAAATAATTAATTAATAACGACACTTTTTAGATTAAAGACATATCTAAAGATAGAACAACAAATATCTTAATTTTTGCTTTAGTCGACGTCGATATAGTCTAATAGAGAACGAATATTTTTACAAAAAATAAAACGAAGATCAAGAATGTCTCGAAGATAACAAAATATTTATTTAACAATCTTTTAATAAATATCGATAAAATTGAAAGCATATTTGTTTATTACTAAGACGATAAAAGCAATATTTAATCAAATATCTAGTATTGTATATATAAGGAAATTAATTGTTAATTAATAGATATAATAATAATTTAAATCGACAATATAATCTAAATCGACAATATATATTTTAAATGTATTTATAAGAGTAACAACTAATTTACACTTTTATATTTCGTAGTTTTTTAGTATCTTTTTTAAATATGTTTTTTAACTTAAATAGAGAATTTAAATTGCAAAATCGTATTTGATTTTAATTTCTAAATATTATTGAACAAGATTTAAGTCAATTATTTTGAATTGATTGACAAGAGCTCTTTTAACAACGTCAATAAACTTTTTGTTAATATCGACAATTAAAAGATTGTCTATACAGATAGCAATAATAGTAAAGCTATTAGTAAAGATACTTAAGTCGAAGTTCAATAAATAAAAATAGTACTTTTTAAGAAACGCTACAAGAATGTTATATTATATTTAGAATAATTGCTTAAATTTATAAAGAGCTTTTTTAAATTAACAAATTTTTTTGTTTTGCTTAAAGTTATAAAGCAATTTTACATAGATTTTTTTGTTAATGTTCTTGTAAAGAAAGACAATAACAACATCTATTTGCTTCAAATTCTAGTTGTTAACAACAACAAAAACAAAAATAATTTTATAGCTTATAAATTTAATTACAATTGCAAAGATCTTAATATAATTTAGATTTTTGCGTTGTTTAAAATTTCTAACAACTTAATAAATTTTATAGCAAAGAATTTTGTTATTAACTTTTTGTTTAATTTTGTAAATCTATCTTTTACAAAGTACATAACGCTCTTTAAATATTAAGCAAACAATATAGATATTGTTCTTTTTTAAGAATTTAATTTTGTTTTGTTTAACTAGTTGTTAATCTATTTTGTAATAAATATTTGTTATAGCTTTAATGTAAATTTTAGACATATATAACTTTAATAATATAATTTTGAACAACAAGACAAAAGAGTTTATAAATTTATTTTAATACAATCGAAGTTTCGAATGTTTTTGCAACGTTAAATCGAAATTTGAAGACAGTAAATTTTGAAGCATACTTAATAATTTAGTAGCTTTAGAGAACTTATTGAAGTTAATAGAGTTAAAGAGAGTATTATCTTCGAAATTAAAAAATAACTTGAGAGATATAGTATTCTTAAAGTCTAAAAAAAATAAAATTTTAAGTAAAATAAATAAATCTAGTTTAGAGTTCTTAACATAATTTGAGAGCAAAACAACTCTTTGTTGTTGTCGTAATATTGTTACGAAAAACTTGTTCAATTTAGTTTTTACAAAATTTAGAAATTTATTAATAATATTTGCAATATTAGATTACGTAAATAAGATTATAGACAAACGTATATTGTTGTTTTGACAATTAATTTTGCTATAATTGATATTAGAATTAAATAATGCTTGTTTATTGTCTAGTTAATAAATTTTTAACATTTATTAAATCTTGTCTTTGTTATTTATTATGCAATAGATATACTTTTTCTTATATTCTATTAAAATTGAGAGTCGAATACAATTCTAGAACTTTTATCAATTAATACTTAATTAAGTTTTTAACGCTTCTTCTTGTTAATTAATGCGCTAGATATGCTTGTAGTTATAAAGATACTCGATATTTGTTTCGAAAGAAATAATAAAACATCTAACAACAAAAAAGATATTGCAATATAAATTAATTGTTTAAATAATTTTTAACTAGAGATTTATAGTTAAACTAATATCTTTAATTATAATATTAGTCTTTTATATTAAAATCTAGTTAAGACGTTCGACGTATTTGTTTATTTCGAAAAAGACAACAATTGTTAATTCGATATATATTTCGCGCTTTTTGCGCTAGACTTAAAAGACTTTATCTATGTATTTATTGTTATTATTAACGCAAATATAAGTGTATTTGTTGTCTTTATATTTAAATTCGTTAATATAGCGCTTAAAGAAAGTTAGCAAACTAATTTTATTTTTGTTTTTAAAATATTTTATTTGCGAACGCTTAATTTTGTTATTTAGTTAAGTGCAAACGTAACAAGTGCTATCGAAATTGTCTAAAGATATAAATTCTATAACGTTAACATAAATAAGATTGTTTTTTTAACGATTAAATCTAATAGAGACTCGATAAAATATTGCTTTGCTCTTTGCGCATACGCAAAAAACACAAATATTATTTAAAGATAATTTAGTAAAATTAAAAGTCTTTTTGCAAATCAATTAATAGATATTTTGTTTGTCTAAATAGTTAAGTTGTTTGTATTATATAGTTATTGCATTCTTGTTAATTGCTAATAGAGCAATAATAACAACAAAGAGTGCAATAAGTGTTTCTAAGTTCAAAAAGTAAAAATCGAAGTCTTTGACTACTTGAACTTGTTAAGCGTCAATAGAAAAGTTATAACTAATAATTTTTCGAACAATATCAACGTCTTTTAACTAGCTATAGAAGATCAAATTGTAAAGAGAGTTAAATATATATTATATATTGTAAATTGTAATATAACAAGCTCTTTCGTCTTTGCACTTAATAAATAGACAAATAAATTTAATATCTATAGCAAATAAATTGCTCTCTATATTTTTAATTAATTTTTAAGACATCTTTGAGTAGAATACGAAAATACTAAAGTTTTTAAATATATATTGCAAGTATCTTGTATCGAAGACTTATTTGCGCAAGAGATAGTTAACAACGAGAGTTAACGTTATAATTGTAAAGATAGACAACTCTAGAATTGTAAATAGAATTGTTATAACAACAAAAATAAGATAACGTTTATAGACTATTGCTTCAATAATTTTCTATTTTTTGTTATTGTTATTTTTATTCTTGTTTTTGTTAAATTTAAATTTAAACTTGTTTTTATTCTTTTTGAATTTAGACTTCTTTTAATCTTTTTTTTGATTATTATAATTTCGACAATATTTGTTTTTGTTATTGTTTTAATTGTTTTCGAAGCTATTGCTTTTTAAAACAAGACGTAGTTTTAAATATAAATTTTAACAATTTGATTATTAATAATCGATTTTTTCGCAACTTATGTATTTCTTTTGTTTAATATATACGAAGCTAGAATTGTTGACAACAAAAAGCGTGTCTTTTGTAGTAATAATTAGTTCAATAATTATCGTTAAGATTAAGATAATATTAATAGTCGAAATATTTATTGAATTAATATATTGAATTTTGTAATCGTAAATAATAGTAGACAATTTTTGCTTTCAAATATTATTGTTGTAAAAAAACTTATGCTTAAATATCTATTAATTAATAAAGAGACAAACAATATTGTTAAAACTAATTAAATATTTAAAGATAAATTAGTTCTTATCTATAGCTAGATTGTTCAAATAAATAGATAGTTTATTAATAATATCGCAAAACTTAGTTTTGTACTCGTTGATATTTTAAAAATTAAAAATCTTAAGAAACTCAAATTTGACAAAAATTCTTATTAGTGTATTTAACTTTTTAAATTTGCATATTTTAACAATTTTTTAATAAGTCTTTTTGATTAGATCGATTTTTTTTACGTTGTAATACAAGCTTTTATTAACAATATTTCGAAACGCATTTATGCATTTCTTGTTGTCAACATTTTATTTAATTTGTTCTTCGATAATTATATTAAATAAATTAATAGATTTGATATCTAGTTCGACGTATTTCTAAAGCTTAATTTATTTAAGAATTTCGAACAAATCTTGTTTCTAGACGAGAAAGCTTACGTTATTGCTAATTTTAGTAATTTGTTTAAAAATTGCGAGAGAGAACGCGAAAATGCTAATAACTATAATAGTATTAACGTAATTTATTATTAAAGTTCTATTAATAACTTGTAAGCAATAGACAATAATACTAATAAATATAGTAAAGAGACGCGATTGCGCAATAACAATTTCGATAAAAATATTTTAGCTATTAGATTACAAAAATCAAGTAAGTCAATAAAATTTAAATTAGATATCTAGTTCAATAGATATTTTTCGAAAAGTTTAAGTGAAAAAGATAGCTAAATATACTTCTTTTTGTTAATAGTATCAATTTAATTGATTTTGTTAATTATAAATTGAACAAAGTTTTAATAGATAAGTAATCAATAAGTTCTTAAATAAGTCTTATATTTTTGTTGTTCTATTTTAAGATTATAATAAATGTAGATTTGAATAGATTTAATAGATTTGATTTATTTAAAAAATAAAGTATTAATAGATAATTTTTAATCAAATTGTCGTTTTCGCTTGATTGTAAATAAAGTTTGTTAATTATTTAGAATTTAACTAAATTATTTAATCTCTTTATTTTTTTTCTTGATCTTAATAGTTATAAAGATAGCTATGCTATTTCGCGTTTTTGCGATTGTTAAATCGATCTTTTTAATCTTTTTATTTTAATAAGACTAGATGCTAGTCTTTTTAATTTAGATCTTTCGCGTCTTCGCGATAATTAAGAACTTTTTAATTTTATTTAAACAAAATTGATTGCTATTTGATTGAGAGTCGCGTCTAGACGTTGCTTTTAAAATAGTTAATAAAGTTATTCTAATCTTTAAAGTATATTTGCGATTTAATTTATTAATTTGTTTCGTACATTGTAGTAAGAGAAATTAACTAGCACTCGTTTTAGCTATCGAACTAACAAGTTGACTTATTTGATCGTTGATAAGGAAATTTTGCAATAAATAGAAAATTAAAGATTAAGAAGACTAGATAATCTAGCTCTCTTATTAATGCGTTAAATTAAAGTTTTGTCTTGTTTTGATAATGCGTCTTCAACTAATTATTAGTTATCTAATTATCGATTTCTAGTTATATAATTGTCACATAATTGATTCTTCGATCTCTTAGAACTTATTATTGATAAATATTTGTTAAAGATAATTAGCGTTTTTCGACGAAAGCGACGAATCGCAAATAAGATAAACTTAGTTGTTTTTACAACTTATATTAGCTTTCTTAGTAAAGCGTTCGTGTCTAAAATCTTTGATTAGATGTCAATTATCAATTGTTGATAATTAAAGATTCTAGTCGTTCGAGTAATTAAGAGATCAATTGTTCGACAAGTTTCGACAATTTTCTAGCTATTGTTTTAACGACATTATAACATTGATATTTCGATTCTTAGAGACTAATCTAGATATCAAGATAATTGATTGTTAACTCCTATATACTCGAAATCAACAAGAACTTAACTAATAGTAATAATTGTAAATTTATTGTCAATTTAATCTATTAGCTATGCTCCAAGCATCCTAGTTAACAAGTAGATAAGTTTCTCGCTTTATCTTAAACTTATAACTTGTCAAAATAATAAATAGTAGAACGCTTAGTTACTATGTAGAAGCTAGAGCTTTGCCCATCTATATACATTGATCGAAGCTACTCGAACCAATCACGTAATGTTGGGCCAAGTAGTGTCGGGCCAAATAGTGCCAATACTAGACTAGATCGATCACAGTATTCCGACACTATAAACGTGCTAGATGCTATTAAAAACATTAAAAATCAATATTAAGATATAATTTGCATCTATAAGCGTGCTAGATGCTATTAATTAATTAAAAATTAATATTAAGATATAATTTGCATCTATAAGCGTGCTAGATGCTATTAATTAATTAATCATCTATTTAATTAAAAGTCTTGGCAATTCGGATCGATATTTCGGGTCGGATTTCGATCTCAATTATTGGAATCGATTCGAATTAATTCGATATTCGATTCCAACTTTAGAAATCGAATCGCCAAGACTTTCGGATTGAATTAATCCGAATCGCCAAAATTCGAATCGATTAATCGACCCGACGCGGTCAGTCTAATTAGAATAAAGATGAAATTAAAATAAAAAATAGTTTTCTATATACAATATAGATTATACAAATATATAATAATATTATTCGAGTTTACAAATACTTCGACAATATATTAGAAAACAATTAATAATATATTATAACAACATTTAAATCAATTTGTTATAATATATTTAAACATTATTATAATTTATTTAAAAATCTTAAAAAAGTATATTAGTTGTATTTTTAAAGTATTAAAATATCTAAATATAAAAAACTTATATTTTAAATTAAAGAAATACAAATTCTATTAAAAGAAAATTGATTTTTTCGAATTTGTTGTTAAACAATATAGAATATATATAAATTTCAAAAAGCTACAAACAATTAAAAAATAAAAATTATTAACAAATATTAAAAAAGTACAATTCTTTTAAAATTTTATAAACTATAATAAGAAATTTATTAAAAACTATTTAGCAAATACAATATTACTAATAAATTTAACAAAGAAAAATATATTATAAATATAGAAACTTATTAGACTGACTCTTTGGAACCGAATTTTTATAGATTTGGAACCGAATTTTGTAAATTATAAAATTACTAACTATATTGGTTAAAGTTTGGTCTAATTAGATATAACTTTCGGATCGGATTTTCGATTTTGGGGAAAAACCGACCCGAACGGTCAGCCTAAAACTTATAAAAGAAAAATTATTTTAGAATCTTAAACTAAAATATTTAAAAAATTTAATATTAAAAATATACAATTTGCAATTGTTAAATAAAAATAAAATTAATATATTAGATTTAGTTATTAATATATATTATAATTAAAAGTATAAAAATATATAATACTTAATAATATATATTTCGAGAAAACTTTTATTAGTTGAACAAAACTATAATATTTACAATAAAAAACTACTTGCTATTGTAGTTTTTTTAAAGTTATAAAAAATATATAGAAAAGAATTGTTAAAACTTATAATTTTTATAGATTATACGAATTTTGTGTACTTTATTACTATTAAATAGCTAAATAGAAAGCAAATATAATAGTTAGAAAGATTTAAATAATACAAATTTAAAATATAGTATATTTTAGACAAAAATAATAGCAAAGTAGATATATTTAGCAAAAAAAGTAATTATATAGAAACAAAAAAATTGTTTAATTACAATATATTTAAAATTAACAAAAACAAATTACTATTAGTATACAAATATAAGCTAAATATTATACTACAAATACTTCGAAATAATATAAAAGAGTTTTTAATAAAAAAAGATTTTTTTTAGATATTTATCGACAAAATTAATAAATTTTTTCAAAAAATATTATAACAAATTATTGCAAAAGTATCTAAAAGTAACAAAAATTCTTTAACTTTTATATAATATTGTTAGTTTTTGCAAATAAAATAAGTTGTTAAGATATATATTAAACAACATTTTAGTTATTAGCAAAATAAATATAATATATATATAAACTATAGCAAAATTTAATATTAGAAGTTATCTAAATTGCTATAGAATAAAATTATAATAAGCTTTATTATTAAGTTGTTAAAGTCGACAAATTTAGCAACTAAAAATAGATATAATTTAATACTAATAATAGTTAATAAGTTTATTAAGTACTTATATATTATTGTATATAAAGAGAAATTTAGTATAAAACAACTAAAAAAAATTATATTAAATCGATTTATATAATATTACAATATATTTAAGAGATTAATTAGTAATAGAAACAAGTTTTTTATATCTAATTATTAAAAGACTTTTCTCTTAATATTAGATATAAAACTTCGAATATCTACTATCTATTATTTAATTACAAATAGATAGACAAAACAAATATATTAGAGTTTTAAATAATATTTAAGATACTATATTAACAATATTTATAGTAATTGAATATTATTTTTATCTATAGTACAACTAGCACTTAATACAAAAATTTCGAATATTACTAAAGTAACTCTATTTTTTGTTAACTATAACAAGAAACTAAATCTCTTTAAAAAAGAATATATATATTTGTTAGCGCAATTAGCTATTAAGAGAGTAGCAATATTCCAAAAAATATATAATAATATCTTAAAGATACAAAAAAGATTAATTAAATATTAAAATAAGAAACAAAAAACAATATCTTAACTAAAAAAGAGAAATAAAATATATTCTTTTATAAAAAATCTTAAAACAAGAAAATTAAACAAAAAATTGAATTATTTTAAAAATAAATTGTTTTTTGTTAAAAAGACTAAAAGATTAGTTAACTACAAACTCGATTTACTTAAAAATATTAAAGTATTTCTAGTATTTTATATTTTATTGTTAAAATTAGCAAATTTAATTATATTTTTATAAAATATCTTTTATTTTTATTTGCAAAAAAAAAATTAATTCGAGATCAAGAAAATTTTACAACAAAAAAATTAGAAGTATTTTATTAATTAAAAAAAATACTTTCTCTTAGAAAATATATAAAAATTAGAAAAAAATCTTAATTGTTATTAGAATCTTCTAAGAAAGTTCCATTAAAATAAAACATAAAAATAGTATTTTAATTTTAGTTAATCGAAAATTAAAATTGTTTAAACAATATATTAAATAGCAACTTAGAAATTTTTGCAATAGATTTAATAAAATATATTTTATCTATTTCTAGATTGTTAATATTTTTCTATTTCATTACAATTATTTTTTTAGTTTTATTTTTTAGAAAGTTAAATTATTTTTTTAGTTAAATTAGTTTAGTATGTATTTTGCGCATTTCTTTTTTTAAAGTATATTTGTTTTTTGTAAATTTGTTTAATCGAAATTAAAAGAATTATTAAATTACAATTACAATTAGATTGTATATATTTTATATATTTTTTAGAACTATAATTTATACAATAAATCTTATTAGATATTGTATAGTTACAACAAGAATATATTGCTAAAAATGTCAAATTTAGAATATCAAGAAAATCTTTTTTTTAATAGAAATTTTTTTGATATTAATCTTTCTAGAAGACATAATAGAAAAATATAGAGTTTCGAAACAAAAACTCTAAAAAAGAGAGATAGTATTACAAGCTTATTTAAGTTATATTAGTAATTTAGATTCTATATCTTAAGACAAATATACTATTGTATTTAATATACTTAATAAACAAATATTGCAAATAACTATATTTGCTATATTTAATAAACAAGTATTGCGAACAATTATATTTACTATACTTAACAAACAAACAAGACAAGCAATTAGTATTTTTTTAGTATATAGAAATTAGAATAAAAGTTTTTTATAGATTGTATTTAATTTATTTTAAGTTTTAACTTATTGTTACAACTACTTAGTTGCAAATTTTTTGTTATTAAGCAATTACTTATATTGTCTAAAGACGTCTACAAATCTCTTTAATAGCATAACTATCTCTAATATCTTTGTAAGAAGTACTAGTGTAATATTTTGCTTTTTTAATTTTTATAGATATCTACTTTGTTACGCTAGTACTTCCTACAAAGATATTAGAAAGAATTATATTATTAAAGAGATTTGTAGATGTCTTTAAACAATAAAAGCAATTACTTAATAACAAGAGTTTTGTAGCTAAATAGTTGTAATAATAAGTTAAGATTTACAATAAACTAAACAAAATTTATAAGAAAGTCGCATTCGAAAGTTATATATCTTTTTATTATTAGAAGTTTAAGATATTTAAAATAGTTAAGATCCTAATTATTTTTATTATTTTAATTTCGAATTTGATACAAGCGTTGTCTAGTTAGTTGTCACTAGTTCGAATTTACATCAATTAGAATTTATCTAGCTAGTATTGTCTATCTAGCTAGCATTTGTTTCTAGTTTGATTATCAATTATTATACTATACAATTAGTTGTCTTGCTTATTTTGTATTTACAACAGTTGTCTTTCTTTTTGTATTAATTGATAGTTTTAATATTAGTTTCGAAAACAAACAACTCTTATTGTCTAAATCTTTATATCAATTATTGAATACTATCAATTATTATTTTTTCTACTTTTGTTCGAATATATTAACATAGATTTCAAATATCTAAATTTTTGTATTAGATACTTATTTTATTAAAATTGTTAACTAATTTATTGTATTAGTTTTAGACAAATATTAACAACAATATTGTTAATATAGTTTATTTAGTATTTATTTAGTTATTTAGTATTGTGTTTCGAGTTTCTGCTATAAGTTAGTATTTACTACTAAAAAAAATTTCAAATATTTTTGCAACAAACTAGATAATTGTTAAGTTAATAAATATCAAAAATCTTTTTTAACTTATCTATTAATTTTTTGTTTTTGCAAAAATTAATTATTTTTTTAAATCTTTTTTGTTTCTATCTATTATTAAGTTAACTAAGAAACTATCTCGACAAGCTTTGTTTTCTATTTCTATAAAGTTAGAAAAACAACAAAATAATAAAAAAATTAATCAATTATTTATCTAATTATTAAAGTAGATAATCGATAAGATTTTATTTCGAAAAGTTATAAAAAAATTTATAGCAGCAACTAATAGTTAGAAATCAAACTCGAACAATCTTTCTATTACTAAGATTTCGAATATATAGCTCATCCCGAATGCAGATTTCCCATCTGGGACGAGCTTATTCCAAATAGAAATTCTTATTCGAGATAAGCTTTATCTATACTTAGTCTATGCTTAACATAGAGCGTACTAAATGAAACAAAGATTATAAGTTTGAAAAGACGCTTTCATTGCAAGTTGTATATATTAAACATATACTAAATCTATAATATTGTTATCGCAAAGCTTATTTCAAGTAGAAAATCTATATTTAGAATAAGCTTTGTTTATGTCGAATTTATGTTTCATATATATCTTGCTAAATTAAGCAAGAAGATTGAAAATTTAAAGACGCGTCAAAGAGAACATATATACATCTAGTATATGCTAGATATATAAATTGATTATTTTAATATATCGAATAATTATAATTTTGTTCGAATTTTAAGACTCAAAATAAGCTAGACATATACTTAACATAAGCTATAACTATTAAAAAAAAAACTATTATCTTAATTTTAAATGCGCAATTTCGACGCGCTTATGCGAAATGCGATTCAAACATAAATTTAACATTGTTGTAGTATATGTTAAGAATAAATAAAATCGCGCAATTCGTGCGTCAAATTTTTAGCGTATTTTGTAAAATTGAAGTACGATTGTCGCGTCTTCTATTTTTATCTTTTCTAATTATTTGCATTATTGTAACATATGTTTCTAATTTTATTAACAAATTCATAATATAAGTTTAGCATGTTCTTTAATTTTATTGCTTCTATTATCTTAATATATATTTAATATAAGTGTTGTCGCAATTTAGTTCGCTAATCTTAGAGCACATTACGACAATTCTAATATAATGAACGCGCAAAATTCATCTTCTCTAGAATATTATTATAATAAACATAGTATATGCGACGCTTTTATCTAGCATATACTAATTACACACTCAAGAATTTTTCTCTAATTTAAATTTAAATTTTGTAATTAAACGTAAGCGTTCAATTATAGTATAATTCTACATCAAACATATATTAAGTCTATATTTAACGCATGTGAAATTCAATTAAGTAGATGACAAATCTAGTAAAAAGACATTTTTTGTCGCAATTTAACTTATGCTAAGTATTAACAATATCTATTATTAAATCTTCAAAAAATGATAGATAATCTATATATAGATTTGATCTAAATTTAACATATATTAAATATTATTAATTGCGTCAAATTTTAAAACTCGAATCGTCTTCTTTAATACAAACGTATAAGTCGCATAAATTTAATTGCGACTTTATATATGCTAAGTATTAACAAATGTAATTGTACAATAACGTCAACTAATTAAATATATAAAGTAACTTTTATCGTTTTTAATCGCCAATTATTCGTATATATAGCTATAGTTTTATTTATGCTTAATATATATTAAGTTAAGATTGAAATTAAATTACGCTACTACTAAAAAACGTATTATGCTAAAGCGAATAAACAAATATCTTGATTAATTATATATAACGCATACGTTAAGCATATGCAATTGCAAATCTAGATACAAAAAATATTTCTTCAAACATGTGTTATTTCGAGAAGAAGTATATATCTTTTTTACACTTAATATATATCTAGTTTATGCTAATCTAATATTATAAAGTTTTGAATTAAATTTAAAGAATAACGAGATGCAAATTATTCTACGAAATCAAAGTATAACTCTTATACACTTTGCTTAAGTTAAGCTTATATTTTGCATAAACACGAATATATAATTAATATAATTGTCTATTAATATGTAAACAACATAAAGCATATTGCGTAAACTAGATTAATATTACGCATATGTCAAACTTATATAGAACAATCGTTATAATCAAGAATTTGCGATTGTTTTCGACACACATTTTTATCGCGAGATAAGCTCATTTTATGCTTGTTATATGTTTGATTTATCTCTTATTTTCTCTATTTTTATACTATATATACAAATATTTATTTCGTAATTCAAGACTTCGACAACGCATTAATTACGCATAGATTCGACTAATATCAAATTCGCACTAACACGACTTTTAAAATTACTAATTAATTATTGTTTGTTGTTTTCTTTTAAGTATTTATCTTTTAACTCAAAAAATGTTTGCGAAAAGTATGCTTTTAGTTTAATTTTAAAACATGCTAAGCTTACGCTAACTTATTCTTAGCGTTATACTAATACTTCAATCGAAAAGTTTTTTCTTATATATCTTATTATACTAATCTATACTTAGCATATGCTTAAAATATGCGCAAATTAATATATTTGTCACAAACATCAAATTTTCGAGTAGATTATTTAATTATACTTTAGATTCAATCTATACTAAATATACATTAACATTAAAAAAGCGTAAAGAAACGAAGAAACCTCGTAATAATAGTGCGTTCAAAATTTCAAAAATTTTCAAAGATTTATATTTTATTTATGTTTAATATATGCGTAGCTAATAAAAAAAAATTGCTCGTAATAGTAAAAAGTCGAATGCGATAATCAACTTTAATAAGAAAGTCTAAAACTCGTATATATTATACTTATGTTTACTATATGCACAAAAAAAAATTATAATGCTTTTTTTGATTCGAACAAGAGCAAGTCTTATTCGCTAATTTATTATATTAAAACTATACTAATTTTATACTTAACAAATATTTGCGTTCTAATTGATATTTTAATAGCGAAAAAGAGTAAAATATTATTTGCGATTTTATGTTACGTCTATAATACGTTTATACTAAATTTATATATAGCTAGTTCTTTTTTAAATAAATTTATCTTTGTTAACAACAAAAGTTAATGCGACTATTTTTTCATTTATACTAAAATTATACTAAGTTTATGCTTAGCTAATGCAATTATTGCGAAAACTATTGTCACGTTTACAACTAAGAAAGACAAAGATTAGATTGTTTCTTATTATGCATATCAAATATATGCTAAGCATAAATTAGAACGAATTGACAACAAGAAGTTTTCAAAATTGTTTAACTAAATTTTAAACTCAATATATACTATATATAATGCTCTAGTTCGTTTTGACTAATTGTGTACTTTCGATTGTATCTAGTATATGCGACATAGATGATTAAATATTTGTTTTTTCGACTTCGATCTAACGAAATAAATTGATACTTATTATATGCTTTACTTTTGCGTGATTGCTACAACAATTATATCTTAATAAAAAAAATCTTTTTGCAAATTAATTTAAAATGAAATACAATTTATATTTAACATGAAATTCCTCTATACTTTCTTTAATCTTGAATCAAGATTTCTCTTTTAATTACGTTCAAACACATATTAAATCTATATCTTGTCTACGTTTGCTATATACTTATCTTATTTACTATTTTAATTTTGTATTTATTTCTTTTATTTTAAATACTATTCTTTATAAGATAAAGCTAAATGAGCAATTATAATAGCTTGTCGCGTCGTCGTATTTGTTAGTTTTACAAATAATACAAATATTTTGTATATAATTTCGTCTTCGATTGTTTCTTTTTAATTTCGAATTTTTCAATAAAGTAATAAATCTTTTTTCAAATTAATACTTAATATAAACTCGATATATACTAGATCTATGCGTAGTCTTTCGAATTTAAACGAAAGCTCTTAAATTATTAATATTATGCAATATTCGTAAAACGAAGATATAAATTTATAAGCTAGTTTATCTTCGTTGTTGTCTTAATTGCTTAATAGATATTGTTAATTTGCTTATGATAAAATTATATTTAAAATATTCTTTGTGTTGCTAATAATATTAAATTTCTTTAACTTAACAATTTTTTTCGTTAGTCTCTTCTTTTTCTTTTGTAGAAGTTTGTTACGTTTTTGACATATACGTTGTATACGTTGTTCTCGCATTTGATTTTTAATTTGATGTTTCAATAGTGTTGCTCTATATTTTTTGCTCAATTTTGATATATTGTTTATAAAGCTTAAGCTTGATTTATGTTTATTTAAGCTAGACAACAATATACGTCGAATTAATGTTCGAAGTTTATTTTTTCTAAATAATGTCTCTATATGTCGTTGTATTAAAGAAGACGTTTTAGAATCTTTATCAAATATATGTTAAGTCAATATTTGGCGTTTGTCTTTTCTAGATAATGTCTCTATATATCGTCGTATTAAAGAAAACATTTCAAAATCTTCATTTAATATATATTGAGTCGATGCTTGACGTCTATCTTTTCTAGATAATGTCTCTATATATCGTTATATTGAAGAAGACATTTTAGAATCTTTATTTGATATATATTGAGTCAATGCTTGACGTCTATCTCTTCTAAATAATATCTTTGCATGTTGTCATATTAAAAAAGACGTTTCAAAATCTTTATTTAACATATATTGAGTCGATGTTTAGCATCGATTTTTTATCGAATAAGTAGTTCTTGAATTGCGACTTTAAAATATGTAAAAAATCTCGCTATCGAATTTAGATGTCATGTTTGTGTCAAATTTATACTTGAAATTAAGTTTATCAAGAAAGAATATTATATAAGAATTTTCTAAATTGAAAAAAAAATATGAATGTCGTCGACGACGCTTTGCAACTCTTCGATCTTTTTTATCTATAATTTAATTAATTATTAAGTCAAATTAAATATAAACTAATTGTACATATCTTTTTTAATTAATTGAGCGACAATACGATTAAATTCATTGCGATTGCGCCAAGTAAATAAAATATCTTTTTTTGTCTCGAAATCGTTCTTTTTAAACATCTTAATAGCGTATTTTTTTATTTTAATATATAATTAGCATAAATACAACTTAGAACAAACATAGATTCTATCTAAATATAGAAACAAGTAATAATAGCTTTCGTCTCGCAAACTTATTGTCTTAAAAATGATTGCTTTCTTCTATATTAATATAATTGCGAATTAGCGTTCATTAATGCGAAGAAATTTTTAATTTCTTTTTATATAGTTCGATAAAAATTTATTTTGTCTTTCGATATTTAATTTATGTCTTAAGCTTAAAATATAATGTGTTTATATTATTTATGCGTTATAGTAGTTTGTCAACAATCTTAATTTTTTAAAGTTAATTAATAAAATAAATTGTTAAATAATTAAAATAACGTTTTCGAAAATTACGCTTAGAATGTATTCGACAAAAAATTAACATATATTCGAAATATTTAAATTACTCTCGAGAGTCGTTAAGATCGTAAAAATATTTTTCAAATTTTAGACAAAACATTAGTAACATCTATGTAATTCTAATATATACTAAACATATTTTAAGCTTGTTTTTTGTTTATATTTATTGTAAAAGTTCGCAACTCTTTGTTTTTATAATCGATATAAAAAATTTAAATAGTTTGACGAACGACTTCTTTTAACGCTTCAAACATCTTAATAAATATTGTGTAATAATCTTCGATAATCTTTATATTAATTTACGCGTAACAATAGATATTAATTTCTATTATAATTTGAGCGTATACTTAATATATATTGTGTATGCATTAAATTTACAATAATAATTCTTGTTTTAATTCAAAATATTGTATAGATTTGTTTTGTTTTGAATCTATTTAAATGCAAGATTTATTTCGAGACATAATTGATTTATAAATATTTTAGCCTAAACATAAGTACAATATACAACAATATATTGTTAAGAATTTTCGTTAAAATAAATAATACTTTTAATCTATCGCTTCTTTAAAGAACGCAATTGATTAAAAACAAATTTTCGCTCAACTTCTATAAATTATAAGCTAGATTTATGCAATGTTTAAACTAAACATAAACTAATCTTTTAAAACTATTTTAACAAAAAACTTCTTAAATTTTTGCTTGCGAATTAATGTCGCTATGCGATCTTTTATATTAAGATTATTATATATATAACGCAAAGCAATCTCGCCATATTTTGCGCATAAATCGAATATAATAAAAAAAATAGCAAAGCGTTTTGCAAAATATTTAGCGCAAACAACGCATATACTAGATGTAAATTTAGCTTACGCGTTGTCAAAAACAATAAATTTTGTTGTTTGATTGTCGCAATCACGTCGTCGACAATTTCTCGAAACATTTTGATAAAATATAATGAATAATAAATATAATTTTCGCGTGCAATTAGTATAAAGAATAAAAATCGTTCTTAATTAATAAAAATATAGATATTTAATCGCGCATCGCATGTACTAATTTTAATTTTGTCACTTTCCTAAAAATAATTAAATTCTATATATATTTAGCATATATTAAACTTGTATCAAAATAAAATTAATCGCAAATAAAACTTTTAAAAGCTAGATATTTAATAAAGATGCAATTTTTTGTGCGTTGTTGTAACTCGTAGTTTATTAAAACGCGAAAATAATTAATATTGATACGTATTAAGTTTGCGTTAACGATTCAATTTGTGTGTCATAATTTCGTATTAAAAAGTAGAAAACATTTAATTTAATAAATCTATAAAATTAGCTTACGAACAACATAAATAAAGTAAAAGTTTATTTTATAAATCTTTTATATAGCAAACTCTTAATTTTTGTATATGCGAATTATAGATTTGAAATACACACAACGTATATATTGATTTCGTCATTTCTTAAGAAATTTATAATATTAAATCTCTATGCGACGCTTTAATTGCGCGTTGACATTTATTGTATACGTCAATTAAGTAAAGTGTTGTCGAAAATTGTTAATATTCTTAAGCTTAACTCTATTGTATATTAAACATATACGTAGTATATTTAAATGCGCGTGTTCGCAATACTTGATTTCAAAACATTTAAAACTTTAACGTCAAATCTTGTTTTTTTTTTTTTTTTTTTTGATTTTTAAAAATGAAAGAGCAATCTAAGTAATTTTGAAATTAATTGCGACAACGAAGAATTGAATCTAGTCTTAATATAAGTCAAAATTATATCTTACTTAAGTTGAACATACACTAAACATATATTTGTTAATTAACGCTTTAATAAAGACGTTAATTAAGATTTCGACTAGTATTGTGCTTTTCTTATACACAAAATAAAGAATTCTCTTTGAATGCGTATGTAAATATGCTAAAATATCGTAATAGTTTTGCACTTTTAATACAACTATTTGATTGCGTTCTTCAAAGATAATCGCAATTTTATTAACGTTAATAAAGTTCTATATATAATAAATATTAACTCAATATATAATAGACATAAAGCGTAAAAGAGAATCTATTTTCTTAAGTTCTATAAGCAATAATTTGTCAAAATTATTAAGATCTTGATTGTTTAATGCATCTTAATTTTCTTAATTGTTTATAAAAACATTTTCGTTAACATTTTAATCACTCAATATTGCATTCAATTTAATAATATTAATGTTGTTAAGATTCGAAGTTTGCTTATATGTTTAGCGAATATCTAATATATAATAAACATAAAGTAAATCTTAATTTCATTCATTTATTGCGAAATCGCTTGTTAATTTTGATTTGTAAGATTTTTAGACATGAAAGAATTCTTTATGCTAGAAGACATAAAGACTTCGAAGACGAAAAAATTAATAACACTATTAAAAGACATATTGTTATTAAGATTTAAATTAAATATAAACTAAGCTTGAATATAATATATGTGCAAAACAAGTAATTGAATTGCGCAAATATAAAACTATGTCGAACTTATATTACGTCTAAAAGTAATTTATGCTATAACGAAATGTGACTTCGCAATACGTAAATCTTGTTTTTGAACTTAATTAATTGCGCATTATAGATCTTACACAAGTCTAAAAATTTTATAGATATAGAGAATTAAATTTATGTCTAGCATGTATCAAGAAAAAACAAAATTCTAAGAGTTGATTTTTAGTTAATACTAAATAAAAAGATTTATACTTTACATAAGCTATATATATATTAAGTTTGTATCTTAATTGCGAGCGAAGATTACGATTAATTTTTATAGTTCGAAATGATCATGCTAAGCATAAGCAAAGCATCGACAAAGTTCACCCTAGATAGAAATTTTCATCTAGGACGAGCTCGTCCTGGGTGCGATTTCTGCACCCTGGATAAGCTGCAACCCGTAAGATTTCTAAGTTTAAAGCTTTTTTTTCTGTAAATATTGCTAAGATATTTAAGTCTAAATTTTGTTTTTTTGTTAGTTTAATATTTTTAGATAAAAAGTCTTTTAATTTTTAGAATATAGTACAACAATTGCTATTCAAAAAAATTAAAAAAATTAAAAATAGTTAGAATATTTTTAATCAATTATTTAGCAAATCTCGAAAATATTTTTTGACAGATATTGTTGCTTTTATTGTTAATATTTATTTAAATAGCAATTCTAATTTAACAAAATAGTTATCTATTTTTTTATATTTTAATCTATTAACAATAGATAGTCGAACTTAGTCTTTATTTTTTCAAATTACTAAAAATTAGTTTTTGAATTTACTAAATAATAATTTTTAATATAAAAATATTTTAAAATTCGACAACTATTTAATCGATAAAAATACAAATTTAAATTAAAAAAAAATTATCTTTGTTTTTATTTAGAAATTGCAAAAACTGTTTTTTTGTCTTTAATAGACAGTATCTAATAATCGTAACAATATTAGATCTATCTATTAGTAAGTTTTGTTAATAGAATAGACAACTAATAGACAATTAATAGAATTAGAATATTTTTGAACAAGTATTTTTTTTTTACTATTTGTATCTACTAACAATTGTTAGAAACAGAAATTTCTGTTGCTTTGTTTGTTTTTACAAATAGATTAATCGTCGGATCGGATTTTGGTTTCAACTTTAGAAATCGATTTGATCCGACAATTTTAACTCTAGAAATCGATTCGAAATTCGAGTCGATTTCTATTATTTTGGAATCGATCTAACTCGATTCGACTCGATTTTCGGTTCTAATATTAGAAATCGAATCAAATTGTTAAGAAATCGAATATAATACTATTATATCAAGAATTACTAATTTTAGAATAAAATATTCTATTAATAAAATGCAATATTTGCATCTATAAGCTCTATAGATCTTATAGATGCAATTTATTAATAAAATGCATTATTTGTATCTATAGAATCTATAGAATCTATAGATGCGATTGAATTTTTTTTTCTAAAAAGTAGTAATACATTACTATAATGCATTATCTTATTATAATTTAAATAATTAAATATTATTAAATATATATTCACTATATATTGACTATATATTGACTATTAATAAATTATATAATTATTTAAATAGTCTTGGCAATTCGAGTCGATTTTTTTAAGTCGAATTTCGATTTTAATTCTAGAAATCGACTCGATTCGACTCGGTTTTCGATTTCAATTTTAGAAATTAATTTCTCAAGACTTTCGAATCGAACTAATTCGAATTGTCAAGATTCGAGTCGATTAATCGACTCGAACTCGATTAATCGATTCGACGCAATCAGTCTATTTACAAACAATTTTAGACAATCGACTATTGCAACAACAATAATTGCTTTGAAACAACAGTTAGTCTCTACTATTACTTTCGAACAGCAGTTAGTTTCGACTGCTATCTTTGTACAATTAGCTTCGGTTGCTAATTATAAACAGTAATTTGAATAGCAAATTGTATTTAATCAAACAATTAATTACGCAAACAAAAGACAGTACAAAAATCAGAATTTTGATTAGTATTTTAGTTATTTAAAATTGATTTATTAAAATTGATTTTAATAAAAGAATTTTATTTTTATTTTTTAGATAATTAATTAATTTCGAGATATTATATATAATAAAATTAGACAAATTATTTCAAATTCTAATAAATTTTTTTTTATCAGAATTGTGCTAGATAACAAACTAATTGTTTTTATAAAAAAAAGTTTTTAATTGTTAATAACAAATAATTGTCGATTAAATTTAGAACTATAAATATTAAATTTTTTTATTCAAATATTTCTAAAAATTACAATACAAAATCTATTATTTTTGTCTATAAAAAGACAATCTATTGCAAGATTTTTATCTTTGTAGATTAAGTAAACAACTATATTTATATTGTTAACAAAATTGCTATTTGCAAAAATCTTTTCTTTTGTTTTTAAAAATCGACAATAATATAATATCTTAAAAAAATTGAGAACTTTAAACAAAAAACTTTTTAAATAATATTATTAATCAATTTTATAGATAAATTTTAGATACAATTTAAAATACAAATTAGTAAAACTCTAGATAAATTAATATCGAAATTATTTATTGCAAAAAATATTATAGACAATTAAAAAACAATTAACTATTTTTAATTTATTAAAATATTTAATTTGCAAAATTAATTAACTTAAATTTAACAACAACTCGATTTAGAACTTAAAGCAATAATAATTATATCTACAACAATTACTACAATTTAAGACTTTATCGAGAAGCTTAAAGCAAAACAAGAGTTTTATAAAATTATATTTATTCGATAACAAACAAAATATAATTTAAAAACTAATAAGTATAACAAAGACTTTAAGTTTAATTAATTAGTAATTTGTTAACTTTTTGCATTAATATAGTTATATACAATCTATTTTTTATATATATTATACTACAATATTTATTAGAATCTTGCTAAATATCTATTTTGTTTTTTAGTGCAAAACTCTAAATATGTTATCAATTAATATTGTTTGATAATATAGTTATTATAGTCTAAATTTTTACAATCTATATTGTTGCAGTTTAACTCGATAAAAGAACTATTAATATCTAAATATCTAACAATTATTGTTTCTAATACTAAGACTTAGATTAATAAAAAAATAAGATTTTTTTTTTAAGACAGACAATCGACGCAATAATATTAGAAAAAATGAAAATTGCAATATCTATCCAATTTAAGAACAGCAGTTTATCTATTAACTATATAGCTATTAGCGACGTTTGTATTAGCAAGAAAAATATCTATTGTCAAAATATTAGCAAAATTCTTATTAACTCTATATTGCTTCTGCGTATTATATAATATCTTTTGTTCTCAACTTATTTTCGCGCAAAATATATTAATAAGAAATTGTTTATTAAAGTTTCAATCTATTATATTAAAAACAAGCAATTAGCTAACAAAAAACAAACTAATTATATAGACTTTTCTGCTATCTTAACTAATATTTATTAAGTCAATATATATTATATTAATTTTAAAATTAGTATTATTTTAAATTGTTTAATTTGTTTAATTTATTAATATACTTTTTGTTTAAAAAATAAGTTATTCAAATATCTACAAAACTGTTACAATTTTAACTATTAAATAAAAAGAAATTATATTAAAATTTTTTAGACAAATTTTAGTTTAATAAATTTAGATCAAATTATTAATAGTTTAAATATAATTAAATTTGATACAATAATTGTTACTAATATTGAATTAGTCTTTCTATTATATTATTATACAACAATATTTCTAAGATTTGTTTACTATAATATTATATATTCTATTTGTATTAATATAAAATATATAATATTTTTAATTAATTGTTAGTTTTTGAACAAGTTTAAATTGAAATATCTATTAAAGAAAGTCGATATTTTTATTTTAGTATACAAAGTCGATATTGAAAAACATTTTACAGACAATTATCTATTTTTAAATATATATATTAAAGAACAAATTAATACTAAAAGTGCAATAACTTATATTTATTAAGAGATTTATATAATAAATTATTTAAAAATCAAAATATTTTTTAAAATAAATATTATAATTTTAGAGCAAATAATAGTAGATCTAAATAGCAGAATACTAACAGTTAACAGTTGTTAAAAACTAACAATTAATCTTAAAATTACAGTAAAAAACAATATATAAGTTCGAAAAATCTTAAAAACAAATCGAAAAACAATTATTAATATTAATACAATTATTAAATTATCTATTTGCTTGCTACAATTTCTATTAGATAGAAACTATTTATTTGAATTAAAATTTGTCGATATATATATTTATATTGTCGATTTTAGTATATCTTTTATTTATATTTGCAATATCAGTTTAGTATTAATAATTATCGATAAATATATTAATCTCGATTATCTAACAAAATATAAAAAGCAGAGTTGTTATTAAATTAATATCAAGAAATACTTATAGACAATAAAAGAAAAAATACAAATAGATATATTAAAAAATAGTTGTTAAATTATTTTGTTGAACAATATTTATATATATAGATTTTCAGATAAAATTAGATTTTTTCAGATATTAATTAACAAATTTGTCGATTTATAGATTGATAGTAAAAAGACAATTAATCTATTAAAAAACAACTAAATAACAGTATTTCTTACAACAAACTAAAATTCGATAGATGTTTTTTGTATTGTTTATAAAATTTATCTATTAGATTTTCGAGATAGATAAGTTGTTAATAAAAAATTTAACAAACTTTATTAACAGAACAAAATAAAGTAATTAAGAAAACTGATTTTTTTCAAATTTTTAGTATTTGTTGTTTGATATACTATTAATAGATTAAACAAATTCGAGAGAAAATTAAAAATTGTAACAGATATTAGAAAACTTAATAAATTTGTTATTACAAATAATTACTTTATTTCAATGCAAAATAATATTATTATCTATATAAGAGACTACAATTATATTAGTTCAATAAATAATCCAATTTTTTTTTTAATTTTTAGTAATTATAGCAAACAAATATAAATTCTTTCTTATTAGTTATTAAAAAAAAAACTATAGATAGTTATTATAGAATTTAAAAACTTTTTAATATATATATAGCAAATAATAAACAAGCAGCTGCAAGAATTTCGAGAATTTGTATATATCTATATCAACAATACTACAGTTTTTTTTATAATATTTGTTGAGTATTTAAATTATTTTAGTTAGTTTTTTTTTAAATTTATTGAACTTTAAATTATTTTAAGTTTAAAAAAAATCTTCTTAAACTATTTAAGTATTATATTGTTAAAATAGAAAATAGATATTTTTGATCTATTTATAATTAAGAAACAAATAGTTGTTGTTAAAACAATTAGATTTTTAAAAAGTCTAAAAATTCTCAAAATCTATTTTAATTTTTTTAACTATTAATAAAATAAAATTGCGTAATATATACAGAAAATCAATATTTTTTAGAGCAAAAAAATACAACTGCTTAAAAAAAATTCGATTCTAGATAATTAGAAATACAAAATATATATTAGAACAATATCTATTAAAAACTTATTAATATTAAAAAAATTCTATATCTAATTTTAATACGCTCTAATAACTTTTAACTTTTTAATTTATTTTAATAATAGTTGACATTTCTATATCAATTTAGATATAATAAAGAAATATAGTTTTAATATTAAAATATATTATATTAAAAACAATTTAATATTAGACAATTTTAGAAAGACAAATATTTAATATATTTTGTTTTTGTTAAAAATATTTATTACAACTGAATCTTATTATTAATTTATTAAATTGAAAATTGTTACTTTAATTTAAACAATTAGAAAAACTGGATATTTATTAAAGTTTTTAGATAATCTACTGTAATCTATACAAATTACTTAACAACAACAAGAATTGTTAAACAAATTATTTTATTGTTTTTATTAATTAACAAATTAAATTTGAAGCTAATTAGAGTTTCTTAGTATCTGTCGCAATTTACTCTAAATATCTATTATTATTTAAGTCGACTTAATATTGTTTTAGACGTTTTATTAAGATTTGTTGTTTTAATAGAAAAGAAAAAGCTAAATAATAATTAAAATATATTTAACAATATTAATATTTTCTATAACAAAATAGAAACAGTTGTCGAAATTAATATTAAAAAAAATACTATAAATAGACTAGTTAAACAAATAACTAAAAAAAAAGAATATTGTTGTACAAAATATAGCAGACAAAATAATTTTTTTTATATTTATTTTATTAAGATAAGTTTCGATTTTCGAATATATTTTATTAATATCTATATTTGCTCTATTAAATAGACAGAAATCTTAAAAACTTTGCAAAAAACTTTTATATTTTTTAGAATTTAATTTATACTAAATAACAAACTTATCTATTTTATTAATTATATGCAAAGAAAGTATCTATATTTATCTAAGAAATTCGAGAATTTTTTTTTCGAACAAATTTATAACAATAATTATTATACAAATTTCTTAAAAATATTTAAAACAATTATAACAAATTTCTATTTTTCAAAACTAACTAAGCAACTAAAACAATATATAGTTTACTATTGTTAGTATAATATATATTAAATTAAATAATATTAATTGTATAACATTTTTAATTTAATTATTAGTTTTTTTGTATTTTTTTATATAGTAAGTTTCGACTTTATTCTAGTACTATTAAGTATACAAAATATAAATTCTGTTATATCCGTTATCTATAAATTTTTAAAAAAAATTGTTATTTTTTTAAAAAAAACTATTTATATTGCAGAAAACTAAGCAACAATACTAGTCGACAAATTTGCAAACTAAAATATATTAAAAATATTTATTTATAATTAAAATCAAAAATTTCTTTCTAAATTTTAAAAAACAATTTTTAAAAAACTAAAGATTAGTTTTCTAATTTTAATTGTCTATTATTTGCAAACAAATAGTTAGAGCAAACAAATTAATTAAATAGTCGAAATTATATTTTAATATACAATAGCTAACAATTCGAGTTTTAACTAAATTGTTTTTCTTTTTATATTAAAAATAAAACTTAACAATCTTTCTAATTTATTAATTAAACTTTTGTTTAACAAATTTATTATAAATTTTAAGATATAGAATTTAATATTGCTGCTAAAACTAGACAAATAGAACAAAAATTAATTTAAAAAAAAAACAATAAATATTAATAAAACAAAAGTTTCTATAGTCTAAATTAATATAATTTTTAAGTTTATCTATAACAAGTATTATTAATTTTTATCTTTTAAAGTAGAAAACAAGATTTTTTTGCAATTTTACAAAAAATACAGTTTGTTATTAGTAAAATTGCTTAAACTTATTATTTAGCGTATAGATTTTTTTAAAATATTCGAAAAAAAAAAAATCTAATCTATCGACTTAAATTGTTAGAAAATTGAAAAATTTATTTAGTTTATTTTATAGCAAACTTAAAGTTTGTATTAATTAATATTGATTTTTGCAATTATTTAGTATTAGACTATTTTAAATTAATCGAAAAATTTAATAAGAATTAATATTTATATAAATCGAGATTTTAATTAATTATTAAATACGCAAATATAGACAAAAAAAATCTATCTTAAAATTCTTAGTTTAATAGAAAAAATATAGTTTAAAATTCGATTGTTAATACAGTAAAATCTTTTCTTAACAAAATCAAAAAATTTGTTCAAATTTATAAAAAGAAGTACAATATATCTATATCGAACGCTATTTGTTGTTCGAATTCAGTATATAGTTAAGCTATCGCGAAAGAGAGAAATTAAGTTTTCTTATAGATTGACAAGCAGAATAGCAATATATTATCTTCTTTATAGAATAGCAAACAAAATAGCAATTTACTATTGTTTTTATGTTCTAACAAACAGAACAATAATTATCTACTACAAACTATTAAATAGAATAATCTTTTTGTTAAATATCGACAAAATAGATTTTGCAAAATAAAGACAAATAATTTTGTCTAAATCTTACAACTATATTTAACTATACTAAAAATATTAAACTTATATCTTTTATATATATTGTTCTTATATATTTGACAGAAATAGACTAGTTATATAACTATTAAACTAAAGTTTAGAGTTGCAAGATAATATATTTAATTTTACTATTTATTTACTTTATACAATTACAAATCTTAGCTAGCGCGCTTTTGTTTTTTAATATATTTTAATTCTCTTTTATTTACTTCGATTTTTAATCTACTATAACTATTATTTTATTGCAATATTGTTTAATATCTTTTGAAAACATTCTTAACTTAAAAATTAAAATCTTTTTTGCTTTATTATTTATTAGAAAAGTTGTAAACAACAAGCTAATTTTTAAATCAAATTCGAATTATCGAAAACTATCTGAAAATCTTTTCTATACAATCGAAAACTCAGAAATTAATATAGCAAATAAACAGATTTTTGACAACAATATTAATCTGCGCAAATTAAAAAAATCAAAAATCGACAATTAAGTTATTAAGATTACAAATAGTAGCAAAAACAATAATTAATATATAATTTATTAATTTAAAGATACTTGCGCAACTTCTATATATTACAATAGTAGAAATATTATTAGTATTAGACTAGTAGATAATATATATTTGTTGCAATTGCTACAAGATAATGCGCAAATTCTATATCTATTAGATATTACTTTTACGATTAAAATAGATTATATCGAAAAATCAAAAAAATAAGCCATCTAATTTTAGATACAAAAATTTTCAAAAATTGTTATAAAAATAAATTTAAAGTTAAAAATATTTAGTCTAGACTAATTGTCGAGTCGGGTTTCGATTCCAACTTTTGGAATTGACTCGACTCGACAATTTCAATATTAGGAATCGATTCAAAATCTGATTCGATTTCTATTATTTTGAAATCGAATCGATTCGATTTAACTCGATTCTCGATTCCAATATTAAAAATCGAATCGAATCGTTAAGAACGCCACGAATACTAAAAATAGTATAAAATAAGTTTAAATTTAGATTTTTAATTATTTTTTAGATAATGCACAATAGTAATATATAATATAAAAATAATCTACTATATTTATTTATTAATTAAATTAAATAGATTAATTATTTCTATTAAATTATTAATTAATTAATACTAAAAATAAAATAAATTACTAA